>Ga0210085_1000230_pt1 | contig 25036 bp, 16 predicted proteins | sample China_Galinas_PW_5_FD_184866 | JGI IMG/M metagenome (GOLD analysis project Ga0210085, IMG submission 184866) | Wetland microbial communities from San Francisco Bay, California, USA, that impact long-term carbon sequestration - China_Galinas_PWC_D1... | ecosystem: Environmental > Aquatic > Marine...
CTCAGGCTCTTGTTACAGCAACACTTGGCAGTGAGCGTGACCAACAGAGGGTTGAAACCTTGCTGGGAGAAGAACACAAACGTTTCATGCTTCACTATAATTTTCCGCCGTTTTGTGTCGGCGAGGCGAGACCCCTGCGCGGTCCTTCCCGTCGTGACGTCGGTCATGGCAACCTGGCAATGCGCGGTCTTACCGCAATCTTGCCTGGTGAGGAGGATTTTCCGTATTCGATCCGTGTCGTCTCCGAGGTTCTCGAATCCAACGGCTCTTCATCGATGGCAACGGTCTGTGGCGGCAGCATGGCGATGATGGATGCCGGGGTGCCGGTTAAAAAACCGGTTTCAGGAATAGCTATGGGGCTGATCAAGGAGGAAGACAAGATTGTCATCCTCTCCGATATCTTAGGTGATGAGGATCATCTCGGTGACATGGACTTTAAGGTTGTGGGAACCGAGGATGGTATCACCTCTCTGCAGATGGATATCAAAATTGACGGTGTAGACCGGAATATCATGGCACAGGCGCTGGCTCAGGCTCATGCCGGCCGGCTTCATATCCTGGGTGAAATGAGCAAAGGAATAGCCCAGGCCAGGGAAGAGGTAGCTGAGCATGCTCCGAAGTATTTCGTTCATAAGATCAATCCTGACAAGATTCGTGATATCATCGGCCCAGGCGGCAAGATCATCAAGGAGTTGTCAGCCGAGTACGATGCCAAAATCGAAGTGGATGACAGCGGTTTGGTAAAGATGTTCACCGCCAATGGCCTGATGGCCGAAGCGTTGATTAAACGGGTCAAGGAGATCACCGCAGAGGTCGAGATCGGCCAGGTTTACAAAGGCGTTGTTAAAACCATCAAGGATTTCGGTGCTTTTGTTGAGGTCCTTCCCGGGACGGATGGTCTGGTTCATATCTCTGAGTTGGATGTCAAACGGGTGGCAAAGGTTACGGATGTGGTCAAGGAAGGGGATGAGATTGAGGTCAAGGTCCTCGATGTCGATAGTCGTGGTCGTATCCGCTTGAGCCGCAAAGCTCTACTGTAAAAAAGAGGCATGGAGGAGAAAAAAGTCCGTATCTGTCGGTTAGAACCTGAAAAAGATGCGGACATCCCCCTTCCTGCCTATCATTCAGAATCTGCCTCGGGCATGGATATTCCCGCTGGGGTTACAGAATCGCAGACTCTTCTGCCCGGGCAAATCTCCCTTATACCAACCGGTTTCGCAGTAGCTGTTCCGACGGGTTACGAGCTGCAGATCAGGCCAAGGAGCGGTCTAGCCATACGGCATGGTATTACGATTATCAACAGTCCCGGCACCATCGATGCCGATTATCGCGGGGAGGTGCGAATCGGGATTGTGAACCTCTCCAGCAAACCCTTTACCATTAATCGTGGTGATAGAATTGCCCAGATGATCCTGGCTCCGGTTGTCAGAATGGAACTTGTCCAGGTAGATGCGTTGGATGAGACAAAACGCTCTACCGGCGGATTCGGCCATACGGGGCTTTAACAATGGAATTTTCCGTTCTCGGCAGCGGCAGTCGCGGCAACAGTGTTTATATCGAATCGAAAAAAACATCGATCCTGATTGACTGCGGCTTTTCGGGCAAGGAGATTACGGCCAGATTAAAGGCTATCGGCAAGGATATCAACAAGCTGGATGCAATTTTTGTAACCCATGAGCATAACGACCATATCAGCGGAGTTGGAGTTCTGTCCAGGCGTTGCCGGTTGCCGGTTTTTTCCAATACGAAGACCTTGGAAGCGGGGAAGAGCAAACTTGGAAAGTTATTTAAATCATGCGATATTTCTCCAGGAGACAAGGTTGAATTTCAAGACCTGGAAATCCGTCCTTTTTCCATTTCCCATGACACTGAAGACCCTGTCGGGTATGTGATCGGCAACGGCACGGTGAGACTCGGCTGCTGCACAGACACGGGGAAGGTCTCACATTTGATGAAGCAGCGCCTTAAAGGGTTGAATGGTCTGATTCTGGAATTCAATCACGACCTTGAAATGCTGGCCAAAGGGCCATATCCGCTGGCCCTGCAACAACGGGTCAGGTCAAGTCAAGGCCATCTTGCCAACGATGCAGCCGCAGCCTTATTGAGAGAGCTGTGGCATGAGGGGGTAACCCATGTGGTATTGGCACATTTGAGTGAGGTCAACAACCTGCCGCAGTTGGCTCTGCAGGAGGCTTTGAAGGCAATTCCCGATGAAAATGCCGGCAAAATCATCCTGGCTCGACAGAACGGTCCCACCAGTATTCTTTCGTTGTAGTCTTTTTTAAGTGACCAAAACAAGGGGAAAGGGTGGATTTCCACCAAAGGAAGATAGTTCCCCTGCTCAAGAAAGTCTAAGTATTATATTGTTTAGTTTGGCATACATAAATTGGAAATATTGTCCAGCAGGAAAAGTATGGATGGATTTCTGCCAATTTAGTTAGGGGTGCCAAAACCTTCCTTGTCGTAATTAATAAAAAATAACAAATACATAAAATATATTTCAAAATATTTTCAATTGGTCTGTTTTTTGCTCCTGCTTCCTCGCCACGGCAGAAGAGGGTTCTTCATGTCTGATGGGCTGGATTACATACCACCTGAAAGAAATAGAGGTTCAGGTGGTGTGTGAACATTTAATTTAGAGGAGGAAACTATGTTACGTAACGTCACGACACTTATTGCAAGTGCCTTAAGGTTCCCTCGGATGCGTCTGGTAAAAAATTCCGTATTATGACTTCAGACGTTCTCGCAGCCCAATTCCAGGCAATCAAGGCGGATTCCTCTGAAGAAACCGTTTTCTGAGGTGTTCACTCTGCTTGAGACCAAGGCCATCGACGGACAGGAAAACACCTACTCGAATATTTTTTCGGAAAAATTTTATGAGGTACAACCCTACATCACCGAGTCAAACCATGGTCTTTTGGACTACCTGGTTGTAACTTCCAAAGAATTTTGGGACAAACTGCCCTCCGATATCCGCCCCATAGTCAAGAAAGACCTTGATGAGGCGATTGTCTACGGTAACAGTAAGGCCATTCAACTTGATCAGGAAGCCAAAGAAAAAATCATCGCCTCCAAACGATCTCAAATCATAACCATTACCCCGGATGAGAGAGAGCAGTGGGTAAAAGCAATGAAGCCTGTTTGGAAAAAGTTTGAAAACGAGATAGGTAAAGACGTCATCGACGCGGCATACTCTTCAAATATGTAAGATGTGCTGGAAGGTCTCTCTGTGGCAGATGTTTGCAGCAGAGAGACCTTGAAAAATTTTTGTCAGTATGAGGTAGATTTATGTTTAACCCGGATTTCCCATGAACACAATGTCAATTTGTCGACCTCTCAGTTCTTTCGGTACCTTGAGTGTTCCCGTGATTTGCTCTCAGGGGAGAGAAATTCGTTCTTCCTTGGGTCTCTGTGGATTTTTCTTATAGAGAAGAAGGGTCTTGCCGATGAGTTGGACCAGTTCGCATCCTGTGGCCTCGGTCAAGGCTGCGGCTGCATCATTTTTGTCGACGCCGCTATTGTTGCCGATCTTTACCTTGATAAGCTCATGGTAGACGAGTTCCTGTGCGGTAGCCTCGACGAGTTTTGAACTCAATCCCTCTTTGCCGATCAGGATGACCGGAGAGAGGTGATGGCCAAGGCCTTTAAGAAATTTTTTTTGTTTTGTCGTAAGTGTGTTTTTCTTAACTTTTTCAATTGGATCCATAAATATGCAGTTCTTGTAAATAAAGAGGGATTTAGCATCTATCCTATCAGGTTTTTAAAAACCTGATAACCGCCCACCCAGGTGCCGATGGCGGAGCCTATTCCTGTGAGAAAAAAAACAAGAAAAACCCTGAGCAGCTTGTTTTTCCACCAACCGTTAAATGTTGCCATATCATCGCTGACCGTTTCGAATTCCCTGACCACCGGAGGTCGGATCATGACTTGGATAAAGGCCGTCACATAACCGGCTCCGATAACAGGAGTCAGGCTGGTAAAAGGTGCAGCAGCGAATGCACCCAGAGTTGTATAGGGATGCGCCAGCGCAATCATAGCTCCGACGGCAGCCGGAATTCCATGGGCAAGAGACCACAATACAAAACTTGCCCCGGCGATTTTAGCTCCCTTCATAATTCCGATGGCAAGAAGTGCTCCGATAATCAAGGCCGGGATACCCCAACCGGCTATCTTCCATAACCTGGAGATCGGAGGAATGGCGGTGATTTCGTCGAGCATAAGGCTGTTGTCTTCTTCGAGCCGCTTTTTTATTCCTTCAATATGACCGGCCCCTACTACTGCGACAATACGCTCACCGTGGGAAGCCTTTATCTTTTCAGAAAGATAAATATCGCGCTCATCGATTAAGACCTTTTTTACCGAAGGCAGCGCCTCTCCCATCTCCTCAAGAAGTTCGGAAAGAACATCCTTTTTTTTCAATTCTTCAAGGTCCTGAGCCTTAAGCTCCGTTTTATCGAAGAGAGTAGCAAGCAGTGATGCCAGCAGATAGCTTTTTTTTAGAAAACCGGTGGATTTCCATGCCCTACGCAAAGTTATGCGGATGTCCCGGTCGCAAAGAGATATTGGGATTTCCAGATCCTGTGCGGTCTGAGCGGCGGTGAGAAGCTCCGCTCCGGGAGTGACACCGAGCTTGCTGCCCAATTTTTTCTGGTAAGAGGCCATCAAAAGACTTACCAGCAATGTGGAGAGATGTTTTTTTCTGACGACCTCCTTGAGGTCCAGTGATTGCCATTGCTCTTTCTCCTGAAGAGCACGGTATCTTTTGTCATCGAGCTCGATACAGACACAGTCGGGTTTTTCACGCGAGATGACTTCTTTGACCAGATCGACAGACTCCTGGGAGATGTGTGCAGTCCCTATCAGCAGCAATGTCCTATCATGCAGGTTGATGGTGTGGACGTCAGAGGGATAAGCTTCGATTGCGGAGGGGAATATGTTCGACATGCTGTATACGATCAGGGGTTAATTTATCTTTCAACTCTCGAGGTATGATGGACTCGTAAAAAGCCAGGTCTACATAGTTGTAGATCTGAAACAGCGATTCGCCGTACTGCATGTACTCTGCCAAATCGCCGTGTTAGATACTACACCGCCAATCGAGCATTTCGAAGTCTACGCTTATCTCCAGAGTCTATCGCGGTGACTCCGGTTACTTTTTCGGAATCATCAGTTATGGCAATATATGAAAAACACTTCACCTGCATAGTGAAGACTGTAGCCTATAATGAGCATAAAAACCCGGCTTGTAAAGGGGGAGTGCAACAAACACAGAATTAAACGCATCTTGCTGCTGCAAGAAATTTCGTGCCGGGCTGTCTGCCTTTCTTTTTTTCCAGGTTATATGTATACTGCAATGAGGAAAAAACCTGTTGTATATTCAAGAACTCTGTAAGCTGAAGAGCCTTGGTGCATTCCCTTATCATTTTGTCCCTCTCCTCAAAATGAAAGATAATTCTGGTACATCCCGCATATTTTTCGATAACAACGATCATGTTCTACTCAACATTGTCCATGATGTATTGAACAGGGAACCAGCGCATAAGGATATCAAAAATCTCCTGACATCATATCTCCATCCGCACGGCATAAAGGAAATGACAGCTTCGACCGGGCTTCGGATCGCCTATGCCGTTATTCATCTCCTCGGGTCATTGGAAGCCGGCAAGGCAGTAGACCGCCAGAATGCACTGAGGTCCTTGCGGGATGAAGTCTACTGCAGTTCACAGCAGGGAGCCTTGCACAAAAATACGGCCAGGGTTCTTCTGGAGATAATGAAGGAACTTGTCCGTTCGAAAGGCGATTATGTTACCCAGCTCCAACTGGCCCGGGATTTCCGAATGGCCTCTTTCGGCAAGCCAAGGTTTATTCGCAGCCAACTGGCAAAGCGTCATCTCATTGAGATGCCGGAGGAATGGAACCAGATTTCATTTGACGACCATGTCCACGATGCCAATACCAAAGGAAGGAAGTCGCCGACCCATATGATCATGGATGCCTGGATCAAAGGTATTCGGAGCCTTACGGTTATCTATTATAACTACGTTACTATCGAGGTTGCCGAAGAGCTTCTGGAATCTGCGGAGATTATGGGAATTACCGTCAAGATTGGTATTGAGTATCTTGCCAGGTTCCGAGGAAAATATATCAAATTTTTTTGGGCTCCAAAAGGCTTCAGGGATCGAAAGGCTTTCCTCGATTTTCTCGAACATGGAGCGCGGCAACTCATGGCCGAAGGCCGCAAGATATCAGAATATCAGCAACGATATGTCATTTCGGTGCTGGAAGAATTCAATCGCAAGCACCGGCTGGTGATCAACGAAGCCTATGGATTGAGCCTCGCTCCTCTGGCGCTTGAAGACTTTTTAGCCTTTGTAGGGGCCGGACAGCCCTCTTTATTTCATCTCTCCAAGTTTATCTATACCTGTATGTTTCCGGAAATTCAGCAGGTAGCTGAACGTATGCAGGAGCAGCAGAAAGATGCCGAAGATGAAGAGAGGCTGCATATTGTCCATGCGATCGAGACCATGAAGGCACTGGATCCCGACGCCATTATCGAGAGTTTTTTAAAGCCTGACCGGAATTCTGTTATTCACAATCCTTTTGAGCCCAATGATGAACCGGATGTTCCGAATTTGCTACGGTTTGCTCCAGATAAACTTCTAGGGCAAATAGCCGCCCTGCATTCGGGATTTCGCATTATCCTCAATCTGACCGGTCTTACTCCCGCCGACGTCCTCGAGCTCCTCTATGACTGCAAGGGGAGGATCACCCATCTGGAAATTTTCAATCTCAAGGATTTTGCAGCGGGAATAGCCGGACATAATGAAGAGATCAATAGATTGCAACTGGCTATCAATCAAGGGAATGTGATCAAGTTGAAACGGGTGATACGAAAGATTATACAGGATGTTTCCGATGCCGGTACTGACGATGCTGTTCAGAGAACTGCCAAGTTGACAGCCATTCTTCACGATATGCCGACGCTGCAAGGCTACTACAAGAATTCTCTTTTAAAATCCAAATTCGGCAGTGATTCAACCGGCAGCTCCCGCAATTGCTTCGGCATGGGACTGGTGGTCAAAGATACACTTCCGCGACGGTCGCAGAGGCTTCTTGCACACGACGCCTTGAGGTCAAGGATCAAAGTGCCCGTCAAGATCAAACCTCAGCTCCGGGTGACCTATGTTCCCAGGGACTATAAAAGCGCTCCCCGCGAATTCGAAAATCTGCGCAGGGTATTGTCCTATGCCTTCATCAAGGCTCCTTCCGGTATGGGGGTTGGCTACGAGCAGCATCGTGACTGGAAAGTTCAGGCCTTTTCAGCTCATATGGAGCCCGACGGGAATGTGGCCATATTAGGGGGAACCCAAATAGGACCTGACGAGGACTGGGTCGGTTTTGAAAGTCGAAGCGAAAAAGAGAGAAAAACCGGAATTCCTCTTCGATACATTAATACCCATTTAAAGAACGGACTGAAGATCCTGGCGGGCTTTATCCCGGCCTTTTTAACCTTTGCTCTGACCAAGGACTGGTGGTTTCTTGCCTATTTCGGAGCATTCATCTGGTTTGGAATCACAGGGGTCAGAAATATTATACAGTCGGTCCTTGGAGGTGGCGGGATACGAAGATCTTCCCTACTGCATTGGAATGACTATATCAGTTGGGACAGACTGGCTGATTCCCTTTTGTTTACGGGTTTTTCGGTGCCGCTACTGGATTTAATCGTAAAGACCATTATCCTTGATCGGATGTTTTCAATCACAACCAAAACCAGTCCGATCATGCTCTATGCGATTATGGCCCTTGCCAATGGAATTTATATATGCTGCCACAATATTTTTCGGGGATTGCCCGGACAGGCTGCTTTGGGCAATCTCTTTCGCAGTGTCCTTTCAATCCCGCTGGCTGTGTTATTGAACAGTTTGTTCGGATCGATACTCGCTGTGTCCGGTGTGGTTTCGGTTTCGGTAATTCTGCAGAAATGGGCTGCGGTGATTTCAAAGTTGGCTTCAGATTGCGTTGCTGCAGCTATTGAGGGCTTTGCCGACCGGTTTACCAATATTCGAATGCGATTTATGGATTACTCAACAAAAATCGCCCAGATATTCGAGGTGTTTGCCAAACTTGAGATCCTTTTTCCCGAAGCCGATGTCGTTCAGTTGATGGAATCTCCTCAGGAATTTCTCCAACTGCTGCAGGAAAAAAAACCGAATCTGGGCACAGTTTCTATTATCAATGCCCTCGATTTGCTCTATATTTGGATGTACCAACCTCGGGCTGCGAGTACCCTTAAAACCATAATGAGATCGATGAACCAGGAAGAACGCAGGATGTTTATAGCCTCTCAATACGTTCTGCAGCAGCAACGACAGATCAGTCAGTTGTTTGTTGATGAGGTGTTTGGAAAGAAATTTTCCAAGGCCTTGTCATTTTATCTTGATCGATCGGAGGAATACCTGCATGAGCTGCAGGATGTTTATAAGACACTTCAAGTATTTCCGACGGAAAAAGAATCAACCTCCATAGGAAATTCATAAATCTCATCCAAAATCAATTAACTGGAAAAGTCATGAACAAACCGAAGATACAACTTTATGCATTAACAACGTGTGAATATTGCCAATCCATAAAAAGGATGCTCGCTGAACTTGCCCCGCCCCATGAGGTTTTTGAGGTCGATACCATGTCCCGGGAAGTGCGACGACAGGTATTGGATGAGTTAAAAAAGGTCAATCCAGCCTGTTCTTTTCCAACCACTGTTGTTGACGATCAGGCTATTGTTGGATATAAGATTCAGGAAATCAAGGAAGCCTTAGGCATTCGAACAGAGGTAGATGATCTTTTTGAGAAGCTGAAAACGATCAATGAAAAGATAGGCTATTATTTTAATGCCAACCGTGAACGCACTTTCGAGCTGTTGCGAGGGCTTCTGGTTAACAAGGATCGTTACGGATACATGGCTTGTCCATGCAGGTTGGCGGCAGGCGACCGTGAAGCCGATAAGGACATCTTTTGCCCCTGTGTTTACCGGGAGCCGGATGTGAAGGAATACGGTTCCTGTTATTGCGGTCTCTATGTTTCGGCCGATTGGAATGCAGGAAAGATGGAACAGGTCGTCGTCCCGGAGAGAAGACCGATTGAATTGATGTCCTGAGAAAAGGCCGGACTCAGGAATTGATGATGCTTTACCTAAGAACCGGACTTAGCCCGGAGAAATACGGGCTTGAAGAAAGCGACAGAGTTCCTCATGAGGAATCCGGGTCGGAAGCATGACCGGCAGCCTCCAGCGGCTTGCGTTTTATGATAATTGATAAACATCATGGGTTGATTACGAATGGACACGTCTACATCTTCGATTGAACAAGCCCTTTTAAAGGATGCCGAGAGGGTTCGCTGTCTGATCATCGGTTCGGGACCTGCCGGTTGTACCGCGGCAATCTATGCATCGAGAGCAAATCTTGCTCCGGTTCTTTATGAAGGAGTTCAACCGGGCGGGCAGTTGACGACTACGAGGGAGGTGGAGAATTTTCCCGGGTATACGGATGGGTTAACCGGCCCTGAAATTATGGAAAGGTTGAAAAAACAAGCAACCCGGTTGGGTGCGGATTTCCGTTGGGGCGAAGCGACTGCAGTCGATTTCAGCAACAGGCCATTTAAGGTTACCATTGACAATAACAATATGATCTTGGCTGAAACCGTGATTATTTCCACCGGTGCCAGTGCTAAATATCTAGGTCTTCCGGATGAGAAGAAATTTGCCGGGGCAGGAGTATCCGCCTGTGCAACATGTGACGGGTTTTTCTTTAAAGGCAAGGATGTAGCCGTCGTTGGAGGTGGCGACACCGCAGCAGAAGAAGCCCTCTTTCTCAGCCACTTTTGCAATAAGGTGTATCTTATTATCCGACGCAGTGAAATGCGGGCAACAAAGGCGTTGCAGGATCGGGTTTTGAAATTGAAAAAGATCGAAATCCTCTGGGAACACGAGACTCAAGCCCTGTTGGGAGACAACCTGTTGGAAGGCGCCATTTTATTGTATAAGAAGGGAACGCCTGAGGAAAAAGAAGTTAGAATCAAAATCGATGGGTTTTTTCTCGGTATAGGCCATAAACCCAATTCGGATATCTTTAGAGATTATATTGAGATGGATGAGGTCGGCTATATTAAGACAATTCCAGGGACACCGCAGACCAATATCCCGGGAGTCTTCGCCTGTGGTGATGTTCAGGACAAGGTCTACCGTCAGGCTGTGACGGCTGCAGGCTCTGGATGTATGGCTGCCATAGAAGCGGAACGGTTTCTTTCTGATCAGGAATAACTCTTATAACACGGTTTTGTCGGTACTTTCCGCAACAATCTGAGTCGCTTCCTTTACCTTCAGCTTATCTCCCGGATGGATCACATTGGACTTTAGATTGTTCCAGGCTTTGATTTCTTCCAGAGATATTTTAAATTTCTGCGAGATCGTCCACAGAGTATCGCCGTTTTCTATCCTGTAATATTTGAATGTTTCCTGAGCCGTTCGCGGCAAATTTTTCTTGTGGGCTACCAGAATTGATTCGTCGGCAGAGTGTTTGTGAGCCGATACCAACACTACCTTCCTGCCTGTTTTGGGGTGGGCTGCGGCTACTACATGATGAGACAGCTCCTTCTTGTCCCCTATATAAAGAACCAGTTCCTGGCCGATTTTCAGCTTTCTGGCATCTTTTATATTGTTCCAGGCAAGAATGAGTTCGGGACGGAGATGATATTGCCTGGCAATATGAATGATCGTCTCTCCGGTGCGGACCTTGTGCAGGATAAGGTTGTTTTGAGCGATTTCCTGACTGTTTTCAGGAAGCAAAATATAATGGGTGGTTTTGATGGGTATCCGTAGTCGTTGACCTGCAAACAGGTGGCCATGCCTGATGGTATTTGCCTTGAGCAAAGCTGTCTTACTTATATTGTATGTTCTGCAGATGGCAGCCAGAGACTCATGATGATGAAAAACGTGAATGCGATATCCGGTGCTGACGACACTTCTCAAGCGAGAAAGGTTGTTCTGGGCGATCTCCTGGGTGCCGACAGGGATTTTGACCTCGTATTGTCGATTTGTCCACGGTGTTTTTCCGGCAATCAATTCCTCATTCAACTGCTGGATCTTGTTCTTGCTGCTGCGAGTGATAAGAGCAAGTGCGTCAAACCCCATCCCGGGTCCGACTTTTAAGGTGTCATACTGCAAGGGAGGGAGATACTTGATATTGCCGAAGCCATATTTTTCAGGATCCTTGGCTACAATAATAGCTGCCATGAGTTTCGGAACATACCGAATCGTTTCAAGTGAAAGATAGTGTTTCCCTGCAAGATCCCAGAAGGTTTTGACATGATATTTTCTTAAACCTGCACTTATTTTACCTGCTCCAGCATTATAAGCGGCAACCGAGAGATTCCAGTCCCCGAATTGACGATAAAGATCGGAGAGCATGGCGACAGCCGCCTTGGTTGATTTCTCCACATTGCGTCTTTCGTCAACATAGCTGTCTATCCGCAGATGATATTGTCTTGCCGTCTGTTTCATGAATTGCCAGAGCCCTGTTGCCCTGGATGAGGAATATGCCCTTTGGCTAAAACCGCTTTCGATCATGGCCAAATAGGCAAGGTCGAGCGGAAGGCCCGCAGACTTGAGATTCTTTTGGATTATCGGAAGATAGCGTCTGGATCTGCTGAGCCAGTTGGAGAATGCACCTCGTTCATCATTTTGGAAAAACTTTATGTACATCTCCACCTGTTTATTCATGGTTACCGGAAAATCATACTGTATGATGTTGCCGAAATTTATATCAGGTGGAGGTTGAACACCATTTTCCCACGTGCCTGTATGGCGAAGTGCATCCAATTCGCGCTGAAGACACACTTCGGATTCTGAAGAGAGAGGGACAAGTTCGGGATATTCCTCTGCCGCACTGACCGGAGATGTGGTACGGTCTTCATGAATGGATGAAGCGGGAACAGAAGGGGAAATAGTAGAGGGAACGAACGATTTGATACCGGAACAGCCCGATAAAAAAGAAGCACCGACTAACGCCGTCAGAAAGAGAAAAAACCGTTTATAGTGTTGAATCATTGGACTCTTTTTTGATGAGAGTTACGTTTCCTTATAAAGTTAAGAAAAGTGGTTAAAATGGTACAGAAGCCTGTTGAGATATCTTATATAACAAGGTACATTACTCATAACTATTGCAATGGACGAGAAAAACCCCTCATTCTTAGACCAGATGAGAGAATGAATTGCAAGGAAAAATAGACACCGCCAAGGAGTGATAAGAAATTATTCTACTTCAATTTGTTCTTCTTATGTTCCCATAACTATTCTTTACTATGTTCAAAAAGTTATTCTACTTTTTCATCGCTCTGAGTATCCTGGTCAGTGCGGCGGGTGCGGGGGCTCTGTACTGGCTTGTCGTTCTGCATCCCGGAAAGGAAATAGAACCGGAAAACATCCATCGAATTCTCGGCAAGGAAAGTCCGGTTTATTACAGCGATGGAAAAACGAGGCTGGGTGTTTTCTTCGATGAGGCGCATCGTCAATATGTTCCATTCAACCATATCCCCAAAGATTTTGTTAATGCCCTGGTAGCCTCGGAAGATGAAAAATTTTTCAGTCATTTTGGATTTGACCCGATTGGGATCATACGGGCTGCTATAAAGAATGTCATTGCCGGGAGGGTGGTTCAGGGAGGCAGTACCCTGACTCAGCAGACGGCGAAGAATCTCTTCAAACGAACGCAAAGATCATTTTCAGCTAAACTAAAAGAGCTGCTTTATGCCTTGAGACTCGAGCATCGCTATTCAAAGCAGAAGATTTTCGAATTTTATGCCAACCAGTTCTATGTCAGCGGTAATGCCCTTGGTTTGGGGGTTGCCGCGCGGTATTATTTTAACAAGCGGCCGGAAGATCTGACACTTGTTGAATGTGCCTTCATTGCCGGGAGCGTTAAAAGACCTAACTATTACAATCCTTTTATCCAAAAGACGGAAAAAACCGCAGAACTTGCAAGAAAAAGGGCAAAGACGCGGGCGGGATATGTGCTTGGCAAGATGCTTAATCTTGGGATGATCAACAAGCAGCGGTATGATAAGGCTATAACTCAGGATATTGATTTTAATAAAGGCCGGGTAGGGTATTCGCTTGACTATGTCATGGAAATTGTCAGAGAAGCCGTGTCATCCTCCGAGGTCTTGGATGCATTGGCGGCACATGATATTACAAATCTCGCCACCTCCGGAGTGCATATAATTACCACCGTGGATAAAGATATCCAAGGCCGGACGTTATACGCATTGAGACACGAGCTTTCCAGGCTTGATGTCCGTTTGAACGGCTATGAGCGCAGTGAGGTGCAGAAAGAGCTTAAGAATATTGATTATGAAGGCGACAAGGTAATTAAAGAAAGGGCGTATCTTCCCGGAACAATAATCAAGACATCTATCAGCGGCAATGACATCGCTGTGGATGTCTCATTTGACGGAAAATTGGGAGAAGGGGTTATAGATCAACAGGGCCTTGCTGATATCGTCGAGGCCCGGGTAAAATGGCAACATCAGGCCTGGACCAAGGCAGGTAAAAAGGATTATACAGCTTTATTTCAACAGTTGAGGGCAGGAGACCGGGTCTGGGTCACCATCCGTTCCCTGGAACCTGATGGCAAAATCATCCTTGACCTTGAAAAATATCCTGAAGTCGAGGGTGGGGCATTGGTAATGCGAAACGGTCAGATTAAAGGTATGGCCGGTGGAGTCGAAAACAGATTCTATAACCGTGCCTTCTATGCCAAACGAACCATGGGGTCGTCCTTCAAACCTTTTGTTTTTACTGCAGCCTTACAATTAGGCTGGAATGCCATCGATCCACTTGCCAACATTCGTGACGTTTTTGTTTTTCAAGGGCAACCCTATTTTCCCAGACCTGATCATATATCACCCCATGACTATGTTTCCATGAGCTGGGCCGGCGTTGAATCGGAAAACCTCGCAGCTGTATGGCTCACCTACCATCTCTGCGACAAACTCAATGAAAGTCAATTCAAGGAGGTTGCCGCCCATGTAGGGTTGGCCCCGGAAGTAAATTCCGGTGGGGAACAGGAATCCTATACCAGCTATAAAACCCGAATACGAGATAAATACGGCATAGTGGTTACCGATAAAACCTTGCAACAGGCTGCTTTTTACAGCGCGCTTGCCAACAGTGAGGCGGATTTTATTTTCGAAAACAAACTTGAGGAATACAAAGAACTTAAAAAACTCCATTATGGAGAAGATTTTGATGAATTCAAGACCCAAATCGAATCGGAACTGAAAAGCAACAGGCCTAGGGATTCTGAGAGACGTGAACTTTTGATTCGAAAAAAAATTCTCGGCAGGAGCTTTCTCTCTTTGCAGGTATTGAGAAAGGAAATGGATGCTTTCAGGAAAGAACTGGAAGGTGTATCCTCGCAAGACGTTTTCGGATCTGTTTTTGATACTCCGACATCAATCGATGAGACAGAAACGAAGACCGGTATACTCTGTTATGACAGGTTTTTGAATCGATACAGTTATGAGCTGAAAGATGATATACCGGAGGATATGATTCCAATTGCAACATACAATCTCCAGCAATATCTCCTTAACCAGGACGAAGCGGGTAAGAAGAAATTTTGGGATAATGTCTACATCCGGTCGACGGTCAGTACGGCTGCCTTTGATATGTTGCAAAATCAAATGCAGAATGAGTTGGAGCGGTTGCAGAAATTGCCGTCATACAGCCTCGATGTCCTTTCCTCAGTCAAGGATTTCAGGGTTCTTGTCGGCCTGGAGTATCTGATAAAACTTGCCAATAAGCTCGGGATCAAGAGTAACCTTGATCCGGTGCTTTCATTTCCTCTTGGGTCAAATGTCGTTACACTTCTCGAAGCAACACGAATGTATGAAGGTTTGATCACCGGTGCTGTTTCACTCTACGGCAAGCAGAGTGAGGACAACGGAGATCTGTTGACCATTATTGACAGGATTGAAGATGCCAACGGCGAGGTTTTGTACAAACCGAAAAATATCGTCAGTCATCCTGTTGCTTCCGATACGTCTCTGGCTATTGGGGATATCTTGGAAAATGTCATAAAGTTTGGGACGGGGCGTTATGCCGACAAGAATGTCAGGATGGTTGGAAACGATGGTAAAGCGATCGGGCTGCCGGTACCTCTTTTAGGAAAAACAGGTACTGCAAATATGTATACCAACGCTGCTTTTTTGGGATATCTCCCTGGAGGAGTTCCAGATCAAAATGGGGAGATGACTCTTCCCGAAGGGTATACTGTCGGGGCTTATGTGGGATTTGATGATAATAAAACCATGCGACGAACTTCAACCCGGGTGACGGGGGCGGTAGGCGCACTTCCAATCTGGACGGATATCGTCAATGCCCTTTTGGCGGAACAGGGATATGGACGAAACCTTGATATGACGAACCAACCTCCGGTCAGTTTGATCCTCAAGCGAGACAACCTCGGGCAGATAAACGTTGGCGTATCACCCGATAATGGTGGGCTTTTTCAGAAACCGGGAACCCTGGTTGACGAACATGACCGCTATACGCCCTCAGTTATGACTTTCGGCCGAATTGATCAATCGGGTGATTTCGAAGTGGAAAGATCTTTTAAACCGTTTTGGCGACTCTCGCAACAGCATGTGATGAATAGCTCGTCTGGGAACTGATCCGTTTTATTTTCAGACTAACTTTTACGATCGGGAAATTTTCTTTTCAAGCGATGTTGTTTTTTTGATGAAGAAGGTATAGAGGAAAGAATAAAAATAATTTTGCTTGTCTGGGGGGATGAATGGGAACAGACGATAGACGACGGTTTAAGAGGCAGCGCAAGCAAAGCATCGTTCATTTCCAGGTTGTTGAGTCCAAAGGGGAGCCGGGGCCTGACCAGGAAGGGGAGATGTTGGATTACAGCTTGGGCGGAATGCGTTTTTCTGCCAAAGAACCGATAAAAAAGAATGCGAAAATCTATATCAAACTCGATTCTGAGGAGTGGGGAAAAGAACTGACGGTCGTCTGGAGAAATCCGAATCGCAGCCTTTTGGAGGTGATCGGTTCTGTGATGTGGTGTCTGGAAAGCCCTGAGGCTCCTGGAGAATTCGAGGTAGGAGCACGATTTGTCGAGGATATTGAACAGTAGCAGCGTTTATACATATTCATGGAAAAACCATATGATTCCTAAAAAATATATAATAGCCATAACCTTATCCATTTTTCTGGCAGCAGGGTGCACACCCTCGCTCAGGGCTCCTGCCCCACCGAAAACCGAGACCGGGCAGATACAGAAATCAGGACCGGAAACAGGGGCATTCGGCGATTTGAGCTCAGAGGAGAGAACGAGCCAACCCTCATCACAAACAGGGCAGATTCCGATGGAACCAACTCCGGAATCAATAAGCAAAAAGGTAAGGTTCCTTTTGCCGTCAAGTGCATTTATCAATGAACGTATAGAAGCATATAATAAAAAACTTGATGAGTGGAGGGAACTACAGAATCAATCTGCAACACTCAATCTCAATCGGGAAGATACGGAAAGGATGGTCAATTGTTTCAAGGGTATCCAGAAAGTATTGAATGAATACAACAATATACACGACATGATTCAGCAACTCAATTCGTCGTCACCTCCAATTATCAATGCAGTGGATATCCTGGAGTTGCAACGCAGTGATATCGAATTCATGGAAGGAGAATGCAACCGGTTGTTGGCTGTAGCCCAAGAAAAAAAGACCATGCTAGCCAACCAGCCGCCGGATCTTTCCCAAATGGAAAACCTGATAAAGCGTCATTGGGCTGCCAAGGAATATGAGGATGTGGTTCAGACCTGGAGCAAGGTCCCCGATTCCCAGATTGGCAATATCGACGAAAAGACCAGGTTGTTGTATGGAAATGCTCTAATGTTTTTACACCAGGAAGAGAGAGCTGCAGAGGTATACCAGCAGATTGTCAATCAGATGATAGCCTCCAATGAGCAGAAAAGGGATCTTCTCTCAATGCGGAAGGTTTTGGCTGATCTTTACACCGCCTCGGGAAATTATCCTGCCGCCCAACAGCAGTATAGGGATATCATGAAGGAATATAAGGATCTTGGCGGCATAGACAAATGGTCAAAAATTCATCTGAACATTTTAGGACAAAATAATAACAGCCCGGAACTTAAACAATATTCCAGTATCCTGAGGAATTATATGGGGTTTATTCCGGAGCAGGATGGGTACAAAATCGTTTGGCAGGCGGATACGTTTTTACAGAATTATCCGGAATCTGCGGTTGCCGCGAATGTGTCGATGATGAAGGATGATTCACAAAAGCGCGCCGATGCCTGGTTTAACGGAGTCCTTACAGAGGTTGATAAGCTGTCTGCAGAAAAACAGTATTCCGAAGCGATAAAGAAATTGCAGTCGATCCCGGACGATATCATCAATCCTGATCAACGTCTCAAAATACGAGACAAGAATGATGCCCTGGCTCTTTCCGATGCGGTTCAGCGGGAGACGGTCAAAATGAGCAAGATGCAGGAACTTCAGCGTCGTTGGAACAATGGGTTGACTTTGATAGACGAGGGAAAATTTGATCAGGCTGTTGAGGTTTTTCAAGGATTCCAAGATACGGAATATGCTGATAAGGCCCAGCAGAAGCTCAAAGAAATTTCAACGATAGCCGCTAAGACCGAACGAAGGAAGGCGGCGGAATATTTTATACGGTATACCAAAACATCCGATCCTGAATACAAGAAAAAACTCTTGATCGAATCACGAAAACTTCTCACTGATATACTGGTGAAATATCCAAACATTGATTTTGCCGATAAGGTTCGTGACAATATCAAAAGGGTAGAGATGGAGATGAATTCCTTAGACCCGACGCTTCTTCCGTCAATTCTCGCAGCAGACGGCCGGCAGAGTCAGAACGGAGGAAGTGAGGATGTGGAAAAAACACCCAAGACTCTGGGCGATGTCAATGTTCCGCAGGTTTCAAATCAAAATGCAGGGAAAATAGAAGAGAAAGACATCAGCAATTAAGATATATTATTTCGTGGGTTAGGATGGCCCCCTCTTTTTTATGCCGCCTTTATGCTGCCTTTTTTTAACATGTAGTAGAGGACCGGGACCGCTATCGTGCTGACCAGAAGGGCTGCTATTTCACCAAACATCAGGGAAATGGCAAGTCCCTGGAATATCGGATCGGCGAGGATTACCGAGGCGCCGACAATTACGGCAAGGGCCGTCAGCAGCATGGGACGGAACCTGACAGCGCCGGCTTCAATTACGGCATCTTTAAGCGACAGTCCGTGCTGAAGACGCAATTCGATAAAATCGACCAGGATGATGGAATTTCGAACCACAATTCCTCCGCCGGCCATGAAACCGATCATTGATGTGGCAGTAAAAAAGGCGTGGAGTGCCCAATGGGCAGGCAGAATTCCAATTAAAGAAAAGGGTATGGCGGCCATAACGACAAGTGGGGTGAAATAATCCTTGAACCAGCCGACCATCAGCATATAAATAAGGATCACGACGACACCGAAGGCAATCCCCAGATCCCGGAAAACTTCGAGAGTGACATGCCATTCTCCGTCCCATTTGATGCTGGGCTCAACCTCCGTAAACGGCTGATTCAGATTGTATATTTGAATCTTTTTCTCCCTTCCTCCATACTCCGTACCATTGAGGGAATCCAACCGTTTGTTCATCTCCAGAATGGCATAGATAGGACTTTCGATAACCCCGGCCACATCTCCTGTGACATAGATGACTGATTTCAGGTTCTTCCTATAAATTGGCTGTTCGACAGCCCTCTCCGTTACATGAACCAGTTCCCGGAGCGGCACCAGTGGAGCATTGGGACGCATGTCGGGACGAAGCGAGATATCTAAGAGGCTGTCTATTCTCGCTCTCAGGGAACGAGGCAATTCGAGAACGATATTTATTTCTTCTTTATCTTTAGGCTGATGGAAGAGATCAATGGATGTCCCCGAAACGGCCATCCGTATGGTCCGGGTGATCTGTCCTTCGGAGATGCCACTTAACGCAGCTTTTTCTTTATCGACTGTAATGACCTTGCGCATACGATCGGCTTCCTGGTACCAGTCAACATCGACGACACCCTTTGTAGTCTCAAAAATATGTTTCACTTTTTTTGCCAGCTTGACCCGGTCTGCATCAGTAGGTCCATAAATTTCAGCGACCAGGGTCTCCAATACCGGTGGTCCGGGTGGGACTTCAGCTACAGCTACGGCTGCACCGTATTTTTTTGCTATTTGGGCTACAACTGGTCTGATTCTTTTTGCGATGTCGTGGCTTTGGACATCTCGCTCGGCTTTGGACTTGAGGTTTACCTGGATATCTGCAACATCAGGTCCTCTTCTCAAAAAATAATGCCGAACAAGACCGTTGAAGTTATACGGCGAGGACGTGCCTGCATAGATTTGGTAATCGGAGACGGCCGGATCATGGAGAATGGCCTCGGACATCTCCATAGCCACCTTTGTGGTCTGTTCTAGGGTTGAACCTTCCGGCATATTGAGAATGACCTGGAATTCGCTTTTGTTGTCGAAAGGCAGCATTTTGACCTTAACCAAGCCGAGGCCGACCAGCGAGCAGCTTATTAGCAACAGGGCGATAATAATGAAGAAGAATGAGAACCGGAAGCTTGCATGGGCCAGCAGCGGGTTCATGATTTTATGATATAGACCTGAAAAGAAACCAAGATTTTCGGTTTCTTTACCGTCGCTTGCATGGGAATTCCTGCGTTTCAGGATATGGGAGGCCGCGTACGGGGTCACCGTGAAGGCAATGAGCAAAGAGAAGATCATTGCCGCGGATGAGCCGATGGGAATCGGGCGCATATAGGGTCCCATCAGACCACCGACAAATGCCATCGGCAGGATTGCGGCAATCACCGCCCAGGTGGCGAGAATGGTCGGATTTCCGACTTCGGCCACTGCTTCAAGGGCGACGGTTGTAAGGGAGCGGTCTGAATTTTCAGGCATTCGCATATGACGGACGATATTTTCGACGACGACAATGGCATCGTCAACAAGAATACCGATGGAGAAGATCAACGCAAAGAGCGTAATCCTGTTCAGCGTATATCCATAGAGATAAAAGATCAAAAGAGTCAGAGCCAGCGTTGTAGGGATGGCCAGCATTACAACGAGGGATTCCCTCCACCCCAAAAAAAGAAGAATCAGGATAGCCACGCCGAAGATGGCAATTCCCATGTGCAGTAAAAGTTCATTGGATTTTTCAGCAGCCGTAAGTCCGTAATTTCGGGTCACATTGACTTTGACATCATCGGGAATCAGGGTTCCTTTTAAACTGTCTACTTTTTTAAGAACTGCAGCTACAACATTGACGGCGTTGGAGCCTGGTCGTTTGGCTATGGAAAGGGTTACTGCCGCCTCTTTTGAGGCCTTTCCTGCGGTTCCGTAAAGAACATAATTGTCCGGTTCTTCCGGACCGTCGATAATCTTGGCAACTTCATTCAGATAAACAGGTTTGCCGCCGTAGACACCGACTACAATTTTGCCAATCTCGTCGGCATTGTGCAGGAAAATTCCCGTCTGCAGTTGTATCTCGCGGTTATTCGCTATGAGGTTTCCGGAAAAGGACTTCAGGTTGGCTTCTTTCAGATGTGTTACCAGATCGCCCACAGTCAGGTTTCTTGATGACAACAGCAGAGGGTCAAAGAGAATCCTGACCTGTCTTTTGGTTCCCCCTATCAAGGTTGTTTCAGCTACGTCATGGATGTTTTTTACGGCATCGTCTACTTGGGCGGCCAGACGGCGCAGGGTATAATGATCGTAGTTGGCACCATGGAACGTCAAAGCCAATATCGGTACATCATCAATGGAGTGGGGTTTTATAAGTGGCCTGGAGACGGAATAGGGAATTCGGTCATAATTCATCGCCAGTTTCTGATTCAGGCTGACGATGGCATCCTCCAGATTGTATCCGACATAAAATCTGACGATCAACAGGCTTCGGCCTGACATTGAGGTTGAATAAATATATTCGACACCAGGCAGTTCGTAGAGGAGTTTTTCCATAGGAATGGAAAGCCTCTCTTCGACCTCTTTCGGGGTTGCACCCGGCATAGTAACCATTACGTCGATCATCGGGACTTTGATTTGCGGCTCTTCCTCTCTCGGTAAAACGATTACAGCCATGATACCCAGGAGAAGTGAGGCGATGATGGCCAGAGGTGTCAGCTTCGAATTGATAAACATCGAGGAGATTAAGCCGGCAAATCCTGATTTTTGTGTATTCTCGGAATTCATTTCATCTCTATTCTTTTTTCTATGGCACGGAGTCTTTGACCGGAGCCTGGAAACTATGTGTCCGGACAAGAAACCAGCATGAAATTAAGGAGGTTCAGTCTTTCTTTTCCTAGTTGCTCAAGGTAACGGGTTGCCCATCTGTAAGATCTTTGTTCCCCCCGACAACCACCTGTTCTCCAGGGTCGAGTCCGGCCAGGATTTCGACACGACCTTTTTCAGTGGCCCCGGTGCGCACAAGACGGAGCCGGGCTTTACCGTTTGTGACGGTGAAGACTCGTTCCATCTGCCCGAAGGGAAGAACGGCCGTCTTTGGTATGATGATCGCATCCACTGTTCGTTCGGGAAGCGAGAGCCTGGCGAACTGTCCGGATCTGAGATTGGGACTGGACGGTAATGACAGCTTAATCGGAGCGGTGTGGGACGAAGGGTCAGCTGCAGGAGAAACTTCCTGGACCTTGCCGGTGAAAGTTAAACCGGCCGACGGAATTGATACGGGAATAACGTCACCTACATGAATTTTCAGGATCATCATTTCGGGAATGTTGGCAACTACCTGAAGTCTTGATTCGTTTTCAATATCCAAGAGAGGTTTTCCTGGTGACGCCAAATCGCCTATGTTTGCACTTTTTCCTGTAATAATGCCTGAAAAAGGGGCAGTGATCGTTGCATAGTCGAGCATGGTCTGGACTTCTTTTACTGCCGCAGCTGCAATGCGATGGGTGTATTCCAGTGTTTTTACCGTTTCCGGGGTGGAAGCGCCTTTTTTCAGAAGGTTCCTCTCCCTTGCAAGGTTACGATCGGCTTGAGCAAGTTGGGCTTTTGCCTGCAGAAGCTGGGCTGAGATTTCTGCGGCATTGATTGCGACCAGGAGATCTCCTTTGTTGACTTTCGATCCGAGTACAACAGGCAATTCGATGATATGACCGCTTATTCTAGCAGATATGACGGCTCTGTCGGCTGCCTGTACCGTTCCCATGATTTCCATATAGGATGTCGCTTTTTCAGGTTTGATCGTAACAACATTAACAGTTTGCGAGGGAAGGGATCGGCCAGCTTTTTCTTGAGCTTCCTCTTTGCAGCCGACCAGAGTTGTGGCAATGAACAACAATAGAAGCAGATAGCCTGAACGGCGCATGTGAAGTTTCATCTCTTATTCTCCTGGTATTCCGTTATAATGTGATCAAATTGAGATAATCCCGTTGTTTTTCGGAGGTTGGCTATTGCAGTTTGATACATCATCTTGGCGGTTGATCGTCGGACTCGGGCATCGGTAAGTCGTTTTTCGGCGTCGATCAGTTCTGAGGAGAGTATGACCCCCTCCTGAAAACGTATCCTGTTGAGTCTGGCGCTTTCCTCTGCGACCGTCACCATCTTGTTGGTAACGAAGAGTCTCTCCTTGGATTGTTTATATTCAAGAAGAGCCTTTTGCAGTTCGAAGTTTAACGCCAATTGTATCTTTATCTTTTTCTCCTTCAATTCGGCCAATTTTGCCTTGGCATTTTCAATCCCTGCCGTTGTTCTCTTTCCATCGAAAAGGGTGAAGTTGACTTGGACACCTGTCATCCAGGAATTGCCGGAACCGTCGAGAACGGTTCCATTATCCACTTGATAGCTGGCAAAACCGTCAAGAGTGGGATAATGGCCACCTTCGGCTATCCTGACTTGGGACTTTGCAGCGACAATGGCGTTGTCTAAAGCCTGCAGTTCAGGTCGATGCGAAGAGTCGTAGACAGTAGGGAGTGCCTGATTAATAGTATCTTTGGTGTCTAGTACTACCTTTCCTGATTGCAGACCTAGCAGATTCAAAAAAGCTCGTTTGGACAGTTCCAGGTTATGACGAGCCTGGATTAGATCCTCGCTGCTCACAGCTTCCTGTGCCTCAAGGCTTAACAGATCAGCTTTGAGTAATGTTCCTTCATTGTATCTGGCTTCGGCTACTTTTACAGAGGCCTGAATCGCTTTGAGGGTTGATTTACGTGCAGTGACCGTTTCTGTCTGTTCGTCGATCATCAGAAAAAGGCGAACCACCTCGAATCCGAGTTGGTGTCGGACTGCTGTGAGATTGGCAACGGAGCCTTTTTCTCCAGCTTTTGCCGCGTTCACGGCAGCTTGGTCGCGTCCCCCGTTGTAGAATCTGTACCGGGCTTGAATTTTAAAGTCAAGATTATCAGTCCTGCCGGGATCGTTGAAATTGATGCTGTTGTTAAATTGCCCTTGATTGAGGATATTACCAAACGAATACATGGGATTATCGGTTTGGCTGTATTCGGAACTCAGGTTAATCTCGGGGTAAAAGCGCGATTCAGAGCCAATGACCATGGCCCTTGCTGAAGCCATTCTTTTTATGGCTATTATACTGTCGGGGTTGTTTTGTAATGCAAAGGCAACGGCTTCCTTGGCTGTCCAAACTTTTGGGATATGTATTTTGGAGGTCGTCTCTTCGGCTTTGCCGGATGAGCTTCCGATAAGAAAAACAAGGATTACAATCGAGGAAAGAAAATATTTTTTCATGATTTATCCAGATTAATATAATAATTTAAAGTAAATACAATATAATTAATTAATTAATTTATTAAATACTATACGTCCGGTCTTAAAAACTGTCAAAGGATTTTTTCTGAAGAAAAAGAAGCAGGGAAAAAGATTCCCCATAATGCTTTAGGTTATCTTAACTCGTGTTGAAATTCAAGCATATACACATAAAACTGGGGATGTTTTTGAGTTTGAAATGATTATACCATATACTGAAAACATAGAAGGTTACCATCAACGATAAAATTGGATCTGCTTTTTGTGCAGTCTTGTTTGGCTTGAAAGGGAGGTAGAAAATGAATGTTATTCTGGATCTTTGTGTAGTGCCGATGGGTGTAGGGGTTTCGATCTCAAAATATGTGGCGGTCTGCCAGGAGATTTTCCAGCGAGTCGGTCTTAAAACTCAGCTGCATGCATATGGAACAAATGTGGAAGGAGAGTGGGATACCGTGTTTGCGGCTGTCAAAGAATGCCATGAGCAGATACATCAGATGGGAGCTCCCCGAATCACGACGACCATCAAGATGGGCACCCGGGTAGACCGTCTTCAGTCAATCGAAGATAAGGTTAATAGCGTCTTGGAACATTTGAATTTGTAACTAACCAGCATTTCACATAAGTTCAGGTGGCGTCAGGTTCGAAGTTTTTAGCAACGAACTATAGTTGGCTATGATCATAGCCAAAATACTAAAGAAGATGGCGTTGCCTGGACTGACCTTTGGTGAATACTGTGCACATTTGAAAACTCAATTGTTTCTTTGAAGTGTTTCGTCCTTTCTGAGAGGTAGACAAATTGGCGCAGTGTTCATGAGAAATCCAGGCTAAAGGGTCTGAAACGATTCGCGAGCGTCTAAAACTGGAGGCTAATGAGTAAAAAATAAAATCAATACAATCGTGCCATTTGCAAAACTGTCTTTTTGCCCAAACTCTGCGTTATGCTCAATATTTTATCCTCGGAATATCAATTATATGCCTGTGGTAAAATTTTTCGCATGCCTTGATTTTGAATAAAAATCCTAGTTTTGCAAAAGGCTCAATCAAGAAGTGAAAAGCAAAAGGCCCGGGCAAGCGATGCTTGTCCGGGCCTTTTTATAAAGAATTCGGCGGCGACCTACTCTCCCACACAGTCTCCCATGCAGTACCATCGGCGCTGAAGAGCTTAACTT
>Ga0210085_1000232_pt1 | contig 24854 bp, 18 predicted proteins | sample China_Galinas_PW_5_FD_184866 | JGI IMG/M metagenome (GOLD analysis project Ga0210085, IMG submission 184866) | Wetland microbial communities from San Francisco Bay, California, USA, that impact long-term carbon sequestration - China_Galinas_PWC_D1... | ecosystem: Environmental > Aquatic > Marine...
GCAATTGTTATTTACTCATACCTCAAAGCTTCAATAGGGTCAAGGTTTGCAGCTTTATAAGCCGGATATGTGCCAAAAATAATTCCCACAATTATACACATCGTTATCCCGATTATCACCCAATCATAAGGTATAGCTGTTTCTGCACTAAGGAAACTCCCTGCAAAATTTCCTATACCAATACCGATTGCAATGCCGGCTGTTCCCCCAATCAAACAAAGTATGATGGCTTCAATAAGAAACTGAATTAATATGCTGGATCTCTTTGCACCAACTGCTTTTCTTATTCCTATTTCTCTTGTTCTTTCTGTTACTGAGACAAGCATAATATTCATAATACCTATTCCGGCAGCAAGTAATGCAACTAAAGAAACAGCTAATGCTCCAATCTTCACCGGTCCTGTAATATCATTCACCTGGTCTATTAAAGATTCGTTGCTGAACACTTCAAAATCGTTATCATCACCGGGTTCAATTTTTCTAATTAACCTCATATATCCAATTGCAGATTCAATTGTCCTCTCGTAATCTGCTTCGCTGTCAGCCATTACAGTGATGTCAACACTTTGTGTTCTCTTACCATAAAGTTCCTGAAAAGTAGTTATAGGAAGTACAACATAATTATCAACTGTCTGTCCAAAGAAATCAGGTTTCTTTTTAAGTGTACCTATCACTCTCATCGGATGTCCATCGACTCTTACGGTTTGCCCAACAGGATTACCATCAAAAAATAATTTTTCAACTACATAATCTCCTAAAACACAAACATCACTTGAGTATTTAATATCATTATCTCTGAATTCTCTTCCCTCTCCCAATTCAAGATTTAAAGATGGATACACTCCTTTTGTAACACCTACAATTGATGTATTTGGATTAGTTTCCCGATTGGAAAACTTAATTACTTTCCCTCCCATAATTTGGTAGGCACCAACTATTTTAGCTCTCTTCATCATTTTCTCTAATCGATAGAAGTCGTCAAGAGTTATATCTTTTCTATTACGATACTTGTGTCTTTCTTCATGTCCTCCGGTTTGAATCGCAGGCCATTTCTGAATTTGAAAAGTATTTTTACTTAAAAATTGGAAACCTTCCGAAATTGTATTCTGGAGCATTGTTACAATTGTCATCACGACAATTATTGAAAATATTCCTACTACAACCCCAAGTACAGTCAGAAGCGTTCTTAATCGGTTTGATTTTAGTGATTGGAGAGCCAAAAGCAGAAGCTGACTTAACTGCATTATCTGAAAATCAATTTTAGATTTTAAAATAGAATTATTTACTTCTGAAAAATAAAGAAGTATTAGAAATGTAGAAATTAAAAAATCTATTCGTATCGCAACGCTTCGATGGGATCAAGATTAGCAGCCTTATAAGCAGGATATGTTCCGAAAATTAAACCAACTGTTACGCACATTGTAATTCCAATCATCACCCAGTCATACGGGATAGCCATTTGAGCATTTATTAAGCTGCCAGCAAAGTTACCAATACCTATGCCGATGATAATTCCAACCAATCCGCCAAATACGCAAAGGATTATTGCCTCAATGAGAAATTGAATGAGGATACTAGATTTGCGGGCACCAATTGCTTTTCTTATTCCAATTTCTTTTGTTCTTTCTGTAACAGATACAAGCATAATATTCATTATACCAATACCTGCTGCAATTAATGCAACAAGCGAAACAATTAAAGCTCCAATTTTAATTGGTCCGGTTATATCATTCACTTGGGTAATCATAGATTCATTACTAAAAATTGAAAAATCATCCGGTTCACCCGGCGGAACTTTTCTAATTTTTCTAAAGTGACCGATAGCAGCTTCAATAACATCATCATATGATTCATTTGAGGGAGCTGTAACCATTATGTTTACACTCTGGTTATACTTTCCGTACATTGATTGCCAGGTAGTAATCGGGATAACAATATAATTATCCCTGCTCTGCCCAAACATTGCCGGCTGCCTTTCAAGCACACCTGCAACTTTAAAAGGTATTCCATCTACTCTAACCGATTGCCCAATGGGATTCACATTCGGAAAAATCTTATCTACTATATCCGCTCCTAAAAGACAAACGTGTGTGGAATATTGAACATCACTCTCTCGTAAATCCCGTCCAAACTCAACCTTCCAGTTGTTAGTTTTTATTCCGTCTATCGTTTCACCTGCAATACTGATGTTCGGGTTTGTTTCGTACTTACCAAATTTTATAACTTTGCCAAATTGCCACTGTTCAGCACCAACATACTGAGCAGAAGCTAATAATTCTTTGAGTCGTCTGGCTTCATCAATTGTTATATCTTTTCTGTTTCGCCAGCTCCTATCCTGTCCTCCACCCTGCCCCTGCATCCTGTCAAATTTTTCTATTTGAAATGTATTTTTATTCAATAAGGATAATCCATCCTCGATGCTGTTTTGAAGCATAGTTATAATTGTCATTATAACTATGATAGAAAAAATTCCGACTACAACGCCAAGAATTGTAAGTGAAGTCCTTAGCTTATTGTTTACAATTGATTGAAGAGCAATATTGAAGAGTTGACCTACCTGCATCTATTCATACCTCAAAGCTTCAATCGGGTCAAGGTTTGCGGCTTTGTAAGCTGGATATGTTCCGAAAATTAATCCGACAATTACACACATTGATATTCCAATCATAACCCAATCATAGGGAACTGCCATCGCTGCATTTAATAAACTTCCCGCTAAATTTCCAATTGCTATTCCAAAAAATATTCCAACGAGCCCACCTACAATGCAAAGAACGACAGCTTCAATTAAAAACTGAATTAGAATACTTGTATTCCTTGCACCAATAGCTTTTCGTATTCCAATTTCTTTTGTTCTTTCAGTTACAGAGACAAGCATAATATTCATAATTCCAACTCCGGCAGCAAGTAGTGCAACCAGTGAAACTGCAAGAGCTCCTATTTTAATAGGACCGGTTATATCATTCACTTGTGTAATCATAGATTCATTACTGAAAATTGAAAAATCATCTGGTTCTCCGGGTTCAACTTTTCTAATTTTTCTAAAATGACCAATTGCTGCTTCAATAACATCATCATAAGATTCTTTGCTTGGAGCAGTCACCATAATATTAACACTCCTGCCATACTTACCATACATAGACTGCCACGTGGTTATAGGAATGAGAACATAATTATCATGACTTTCACCAAACATTTCGGGTTGCTTTTCCATTAATCCTATTACCCGAAGTGGTCTGCCATCAACTCTCACTACCTGGTTCAGAGGATCCATATTCGGAAAAAGTTTTTCAACTATTTCCTGTCCAAGAATGCAAACGTTTGTAGAATTCTGAATGTCGTCCTTTCTAAAATCTCTGCCATAATCAACATTAAAATCATTTGTACGCATAGCATCTAAAGTTTGTCCACCAACGTGATTGTTTGGATTTGTTTCCCGGTTACCATATTTAACTATTTTCCCGCCCTGCCATTGCTCTGCACCAACATACTGAGCAGAAGTTAATAGTTCTTTTAACCTTTTAGCTTCATCGATTGTAATATCTTTTCTGTTTCTCTGGTTTCTGTCGTGACCTGGTCCCTGCATTGCATCGAACTTTTGAATCTGGAAGGTGTTTTTATTCAACATTGCCAAACCACCTTCAATAGTATTTTGAAGCATTGTTATAACCGTCATTATAACTATGATGGAAAAAATTCCAACAACTACTCCAAGAATCGTTAACGAAGTTCTTAATTTGTTATTAAGAATTGATTGAAAAGCTATTGAGAAAAGTTGAGCTAATCTCATTTACTCATACCTTAATGAATCAACTGGATCTAACTTAGCTGCGGTGAATGCAGGTGCAAAACCGGAAAGTATTCCTGTGAGTGCTGAAACTCCGATAGCAATTATTGCAGCCTGAGGTTGAATTGAAGTTGGGAAATATTGGTTAAGTGCCATACTCCCCAGGATGGCAGCAACAAGTCCGGCTATTCCTCCAAGTAAACAAATAGCTGATGACTCAAGAAGAAATTGAGTGAGTATTGTTCTTCTCTTAGCTCCAATTGCTTTTCTGATACCAATTTCTTTTGTTCTTTCGCGAACAGATACGAACATAATATTCATTATTCCTATTGCACCAACAAAAAGAGAAAGACCGGTAATAAATAATCCTGCTATTTGGATAACGCCAACAACAGAATTGTAATTTTCCATCAACCCTTCCTGTTGATTTATAGAAAAGTCGTTTTCTTCATCGTGTTTTAATCCCCTCACTTTTCTCATAACACCTTCTGCTTCAGCTTTCGTTTCTTCAACCATTGCCGGACTGGGAGCCCGCACATTTATTGTTATTGTACCTCTGTGTCGTGCTACAAAATTTTTAAATATTGTCCCTATTGGAATAAAAACCTGATTGTCAGGATTAAATGGTCCAAGAATAAAACTGCCTTGCTCGGAAAGCACACCTACAATTTTAAAATTTGCACCACCGATTTTTATAGTTTTATCAAGTGCGTCGCCACGAGGAAAAAGTTTTGTGGCTACTTCGCTGCCTATCACCGCAACCTGTCTGGAGGCATTACTCTCTACTTCATTGTAAAACCTTCCCTGATCAAATGTAAAGTTTGTGGTCTTAACATAATCTGCGTTCGACCCATTCAGGAAAACGCTTTCAACTCGTCTCTCTCCAAATTTTACTGTTTGTCTTGCATTTATGACTGGGGCTATCGCTAATGGAAGACGGGCTAATTCTTTAAACTTTTCGTAGTCCGCCATATCAATACTTCTTCTGTTCCTGAGTCTCCACCAGTCTTCATTTGAAAACCAAGCCCATTTGTCCACGTAGAGAACATCAGATCCTAAAGCACTAATTCCATCTTGAAATGAGTTGTCAATGCCTTTAATGGCAGTGGACATTAAAACTACAACTGTAATTCCAATGAATATCCCCAGCATTGTAAGTGAAGTTCGTACTTTGTTTGCACGTAAAGCACGGAAAGCGATCAGTAAGCCTTCTTTGAATTCAAAAAGGATGTATCTCATAGTTTATCTCTCTTTGATGTTTTAAAACAAAAATAATTTGTTCTCTGATGAAGTCAACGTATAAATCGATACCGCAAAATTTAAATCCAGCTAAGGGGCAACTGCACTGCTGGATTTTGGAATTTGCCTCTTTGTAACTGCTTCATCTTTTTCCACCAAACCATCTTTTAATCTGATTATTCTGGCGGCATGTTCTGCAATATATTCTTCATGAGTAACAAGAATTATTGTATTTCCTTTTTCGTGCAGTTCATTGAATAATTGCATTATTTCTTCACCCGTTTTTGAATCAAGGTTTCCAGTCGGTTCATCGGCAAGGATAATTGAAGGGCTGGTAACCAGCGCTCTCGCAACTGCTACACGTTGTCTTTGCCCTCCTGAAAGTTCATTTGGTTTATGGTCTATCCGATCTGCAAGACCAACATCTACTAGTGCTTTTTTTGCTCTCTCTCTTCTTTCGCCATATGGAATGCCAGCGTAAATCAATGGTAGCTCAACGTTGTGGAGTGCATCGGATCGTGGTAGTAAGTTGAATGTCTGAAAGACAAATCCAATTTCCTTATTTCTTATTCTAGCCAGATCATTATCAGTCATTTCACTTACGTTTACACCATTGAATTCATATTTGCCTCTTGTAGGAGTATCGAGACATCCAAGCATATTCATTAACGTTGATTTACCAGAACCTGAAGGTCCCATTATTGCAACGTATTCATTTTTATCAATCCTAAGTGAAACATCTCTTAGCGCCTGAACTTCTTCAAGACCAACCTGGTATATTTTAGCAATATGTTCTATGTTGATAATATTCATTTTTATTGCCGTTAATTAGTTGTCATTACTTTCAGCCATACCTTCACCTTTTCCACCTCGCTTATCCTCAACCCGAACTATCGAACCATCTTCAAGTTCTCTTGAAATTGCACGGTAACTTCCTGAAACAACTACGTCTCCTTCTTCAACACCTTTTTTAATTTCTAAATAATTATCATCGCTTATTCCTGTTTCAACAACAACCATTTTAGCATTTCCCCCATCAACAAGAAATACTACTTCTTTTGGTTTTTTTCTTCCCATCATTTGTGGTTCATCATTCTCTTCTGAACCTCCTTCTGATTTGACTGAATCTACTTCAACCGGTACATCTGTTCTGGCTGTTACACTTTGTATCGGTACGCTTAAAACATCCATCACTGTTTCTGTTTCAATATCTGCGTTGCAGGACATTCCGGGTCTTAGATTTGGATCAAGATCCAACAATTTTATTTTAACAGAAAAATTAACAACCTGTTCCTGAGTACCAAAACCTTCTGCCTTTGCACTGTTTCCAATTTCTGTAACAACACCGTGAAATACTTTATCACCAAAAGCATCTACACTAACGTTTGCCGTATCACCCACTGAAACAAGTACGACATCATTTTCATCGACATCAACAACAGCTTCCATATTGCTAAGATCAGCAACTGTCATAATATTTGTTCCCTGACTAAAACCGCTTCCCAAAACTCTTTCAGCTAATTCAACATTCAGTTGAGTAACTACTCCATCCATTGGCGAATAAATAGTAGTTTTGTACAGAGTTTCAAGAACTTCCCGTAGTTGAGCTTTGCTTTGAAGGACATTTGCCTCAGCAGATTCATAGCTGGCTTTTGTTGTAAGATAATTTGTCTCAGCAGTTTCTAATTCAGAATCACTTGCCAAGCCTTTGTTGTGCAGCTCTGTTGTGCGTTCCATTTCAAGTTTAACTCTAATCAATTCGGCATCTCGCATTGATAAGGTTGCTTCGGAAGATTTAAGATTCGCTTCCAGCCTGTCTTTCTGAGCCATGTACTGGTCACCTTTAATCTTAATTAATAGCTGACCTTTTTTAACCCTGTCACCTTCCTTAACCGGCAGACTTATAATTTCTCCTGTAACCTCTGGTGTAATTAAAACTTTAAATTCAGGATCGATTGTGCCCGTAGCCGTTACAGTTTGAGTGATATTTCTCGTTTCAACTTTTTCAGTTTGAACAAGAATAATATTTTCTTTACTGCCACCTGCAATAACCACAACTATTAGAATTATTACTAGAAGACCTAATCCGCCAAAAATAAAAAGTTTTTTCTTTGATTTTTTTCTTTTACCATTTGCCATTCTGTTTATCTCCTGAAATGCTATTGTTCATAAATCTTGTAATCTAAAACACCAAGGTTATACTTTAATTGCTGACTCAGCACTATAAATCCAAACTGAGAATTCAACAGATCAGAAAGAGCTGAAGTATAACGGGAGTTTGCAATAAGAACATCGAGAAGTTTACCCGCACCAAGTAAATACTTCTCTTCTTCAATTTTTAGATTTTCCCTGGCTGCAGCAATATTCTTTTCACTCACAACCAAAGCTTTTTGAGCTGCCTGCAGATCGAGAAAATTAGTTTTAATTTCCTTTTTGATTTGTCTTTCAAGATCACTTAGTTCAATTCCTGAATTCTTAGATTGAACCTCTGCTATTTGTACACGTTCACTAACTGACCAACCTTCAAATATTGGGATATTAAGGTTTAGTCCAAATTGAAGATTTTTATTTTCATCAATGTTATCAACAGTGGTTCCAAACCAGGAATAATTTCCACTAGCAACTAATGATGGCCAGTGTCCTGATTGAGCAATTGTAACTCCTTCTTTTGAACTCTCAAAGTTGAGTTTAGCACTTTGGTAATCAAGTCTCTGGTTCAATGCATTAGTAACTAATCCAATCATATCCTCATACTCTGCTAACAGATTTGAATTCAAAATTTCGGTATCTATGCTTGTTAATGTGTCTGTAAATGTAAATTCTTCAAGGACATCAATTCCAAGATAAAAAAGCAAATCTTTTTTGGTGGTTTCAAGTTGATTCTCAGTTCTTATCAACTCCAATTCTGCATTACCTTTCGCAACTTCCTGTTGATATACGTCGGCTATAGTGGCTGCACCAAGTCGGTTTCTCTCTTTTATTGTCTCTAAATTTTTCTCATTCCATTTTAGATCATCTTTTTTTACGTTGAGTAGTTGTGAATTATAGACAACCTGATAATATAGTGACATCGTTTGATAGACTATATCTTGTTTTAATCTTTCCAGGGTAAGTTGTGCGGATTCCAGTTCGTCTTTGCTTCGAGAAAGTGATGCCAAATTTGAAAGTCCGTTAAATAATACCCAATCACTACCTATTCCAACATTGTAAGACCTTAACTGTTGCGATCCATCGATGACTTGTCCGGTGTTTGGATCCACGTAAAGTCCTTGCTGATCTGTTTTGCTCCATTGCCAGTTAGCGTTTGCACCAAGAGTTGGTAATAAATTTCCATAAGAACTCTGAACTCCTGATTCAAAACTTTCTATCTGGTTTTCACTTTTGATCAAAGTTGAGTTTTTGTGGAGTGCTATATTTATAGCTTTTTCAAGAGTTAGTTTTTCTTGCGGAAATATAAAAGCCGATATAATAAATGTTAATAAAATTATTTTTGTTAAGCGCATTTTCATCTCCAAATTGAATTTTCCCTTTTAATTGATTTAGACAGATAGATAATATGCAATGTTACACTTTATTTATTTAATGTATAAAACCCAGCGCAAAGATACATAATATGCTTTTTACTATATATTTAACATTACAGACGGTAGAATAGTTATATATTCGGTTAATAATATTTAACTGAAATTATCATTTAGAAAAACCTGTCAGTTTAAAAAACGGGATAATATCATTGCTTGAATACTTTCGCAAAATTCGCTTATATTAGTAACAACAATTAAGAGGTAGAAAAGTGCAATCATTATTAAGAATATCCTTCCAAACAATTTCTTTTATCCTAATTTTGTCCATAGCTATTTTATCCTCCGAAAGTTTTGCTCAAAGTGGTCTAAGGATTTTTGAAGATATCGGAGGTGGAGGTAACACTACAACTCAAACTGACGATAGCAACGATAATACGGCGTTATACGTAGTTGGTGGACTTGTTGTTGCGGGTATTCTAGTTTATGCTCTGGTTATTAATAAAGATAAAAAAGCACCCGGGGACTCAACAGCTTCAACAAATTCAAATCTGATTTTATCAGATGTAAGAGGACTTAGTTTTGATGAGGAAGTTCAAGAAGTTAAGGAAAAAATTCCTGTTGATTTTTTTATGGGAATAAGAAATAACAAAGCTGTAGTGAATGACAAAACTTATATGCTTGGAGTAAGAGTTAAGCTTTAGATCCACTATTTTTCAATAAACTTGTCCTTGATTTTCAAAAGATATTCATAAGCTTCATCATAATTATTACCGATAATGCCATCAAGAATCGCTTCTTCGATGGCATTTTTAATTTCACCAACTTTTTTCGAAGGTTTAAGCTTGCAAACCTCCATAATAACCTCACCGCTCACAGGTGATTGGAAAGCTCGCAGTTCATCTTTTTCCTGAACTTCCAGCACTTTTTTCATAACTATTTCGTAATTATTAAGATACCTTTCAACTTTACCTGGATTCTTACTTGTAATATCAGCCCTGCAAAGTGTAATTAAATCTTCAAGGTCCTCATCTGCTGCAACAATTAATCTTCTGATTGCAGAATCAGTAACTTCTTCACTGACAAGTGCAATCGGTCTTAAGTGAAGTCTAACCAATTTCTCAACGTAGTTCAATTTATTCATTGGAAGTTTCATTCTTCTAAAAATTGATTTCATCATTCTCGCACCAAGCTCTTCGTGCCCATGAAATGTCCATCCTGTTCCCTCTACAAACCTTTTGGTTTTTGGTTTTGCAATGTCGTGAACAAGTGCTGCAAACCGAAGCCAAACGTCATCAGTTTTTTTTGAGATATTATCAACTACTTCAAGCGTGTGATAAAATACATCTTTATGATGATAGTCCTTCCTCTGTTCAACACCGATCATTTTTGAAATTTCAGGAAAAATTACTTCCATTATTTTTGTTGATTGTAAAAGATTTAGACCTACTGAAGGTTTTGGTGATTTCATTATTTTAAGAAATTCATCAGTAATTCTTTCTTGCGAAACAATAGAAATCCTTTCCCTCAGTTTTTCGGCCGATTTTAATATTGAATCATCGACTTTAAAATTTAGTTGAGATGCAAACCGGAAAGCCCGTAAAATCCTCAGTGGGTCATCGTCAAATGTCACATCAGGATTGAGTGGTGTTTTAATAAGTTCTTTATTGATGTCATCTATTCCATCAAAACTATCAATCACTTTTCCAAAATCATTTTTATTAATTTGAACTGCGATTGTGTTGATTGTGAAATCACGTCTGGAAATATCATCAGAAAATGTTCCTTCGGACACTTCAGGTTTTCTACTTGATTTTCGGTATGATTCTTTCCTTGCTCCGACAAATTCAAGATTCAATCCTTGATATGCAAAATGTGCTGTTCCGAAAGTTTTATAAATTACTATATCATCAATCCCCAAAGTGCTTGCAAGTTGGCGAGAATACTTTTGCACATCACCGACTACAAGAAAATCAATGTCTTCATTTTTTCTGTTCAAGATCAAATCCCGGACATATCCACCTATAATATAAACTTCAACCTCTAGTTCATCAGCAATTTCAGAAGCTGTATTAATAAAACTGATATTTTTTAATTTATTTTTTACGCTCATTGAAATTATTGGATATCAAATTTTGTTCGTTGAAGAACTGACTCTGCATTTCTTAGGAACCAATCGGCTTTGTTAAAATTATTTTTAGTTACATCTAGTAAATTTAAGTTACTTTTATAACGAAGTGCTATACCAGCCATTTTTCTCGCTTTAACATAATCAAAATGTTTGAGCATATATTGTGATAAATTATAAGCAGCATAACTACTTATTTCGCTTTTAACTTCAATATCTTTCTCAAAAAAGGATAGGAATGATTGATATCCTTCATCCAGTCTCTCACTAAGGTCAATCATCAGAGGAATGGTTGAATAATTATATTTCTTCGAGTTCAATTGCTTTAATATCTCATATCTGTCAAAATCACTTCCGGCAACATATTTTTTTAATGCGCCATTTTTCAGCAGGGCGATTCTTGTATTCACTAGTTGTTCTAATCTTCTATATGCATTTGACTTTGCTAATTCTTCGTAAAGTTCTTTTGCTTTTTCTAATTTATCATCTTTAACATAAAGTTCTGCTAATTGAAATTTCAAATTAAACTCGGTGCTGGTTCCTGTAAAAGTATCCAGATTGCTTTGCACTAGTTCAATTGCTTTTGCAAGCGAGTCACCATCCTCATAAATCTTCGAGAGTCCGATTATGGCACTATAGCTTTCGGTCTTTGATATAACATTTTCAAAAATTTCTTTAGCTTCCTTGTAATTATTTGAAGAGTAATAATCCCAACCCATTGAAAGTTCAGATGCTACATATCTCGGACAGACTTTACTGATGAGTGCTTTACGCCCAAAATAATAATTTGCTTTTTCTTTAGTTGAATAAATAGTAAGAGTATCTAAAAACAAATTATAATCATCTATGACCGAATCAATATTCGTTGCAAATGCTTTATTAAAATCACCTCTCCGGTAGAAGTCCTTTACTTTTTGAACTCCAAATTCATCAACTAAATATTTTATGAATGATCCAGAATAAATGTATGAAAGTGTTGAAACGCTACCGAAGAAACTGAAACTGCTAAATACAGAACTTAAATTAACTCTGTATTCGTTTTTATAGGCAAGAGATGCCAGGTAATGAATATCATTTCCATGATAAATTCCATCAGCGGCCTCTGCAACTCCTTCAATTAATGCAGGATTGAAACCCGAAGCAAGTTTAAATATTCCGGAACCAAAACCAGCCGTAAAGCAATGTGCAATTTCATGCTTAAGAGTATTTTCCCATGTGTCAATTGAAACATAAACACTATTTAACCAGGGTTTTGCTACATCAGCAGCACCCGAGCCAAATAACTTTTTCTTCTGCTGACTATCGTAGAATATATATGAGTTTATTTTAGTTTTTGGTTCCTCTTTAAAATATTCCTTTAACTGTTGATAGTAAAATTCCTGGTCTAAAGTAATCAGTTTGAGTTTGTCTTTCTCAATTCTTTTGTCAGCATGTATTATAAAATGCTCAGATTCTACCTTGCTGGAAAGATGTTCTTCTAAACTTGAATCAGTTGTTGTATATCTTAAAGATGGAGAGATCATAAAGTAAAAGACCGCTGCAGTAAATAAAGTAAATAATGCAAATGATAATTTATTCCTAAATGCAATCGACTTTCCAATTTTCTTTTTGGAATATATCAGTAATGGTAAGAAAAAAATTAGGTTGTAAATTCTGTAGAGAATAAGATTAAAGTCAACTTTTAATCCTTCATCATACATTGTTCCGGGAAAGTAAGCAAACAGAGGATTGTAAAGATATACCTGTGGATTAAAATAAACTTCTAGTACAGGAATAAACAGAATTAATAAATAGATAAATAAAAAAAATAATACTCGGAATTTGTTTACCAGGAAACAGGATAAAGCACCAACTGCACTTCCAATAATTACAGAAGGACAAACAAGTACCAGATAAAAAAGCACACCATCACAAAAAGAACAAAATCCAAATATGAATGAATTAATAAGCGAAATACCAATCGGAACAATGAGCATCCAGAACCACGCAGTAAACAATTGACTGTAAGTGAAAATTCGATTTTTCTTTGCAAGTGATTTTGAAGATAGGATTACATATAATCCGGCGAAAAAAGAAAGCAGCAATGCATTTATAGCAGAGAACTCGTAACCAAAAACATTTGTAAGTGGAAGAAATTGGAGGAACAAGTTTATTCCGCCAATAACAATTAAGTATAAAGACAGGTAATTATTTTTTTTTATGATAGCAAGCATATTTTTTTAGTAGTCCTTGCTTTCAACTCTTTGAATATCTGCTCCGAGAGTGTTCAACTTTTCTTCAATTCTCTGATAGCCTCTGTCAAGATGATAAACCCTCAAAACCTCTGTGGTTTCTTCGGCAATTAATCCGGCTAACACAAGACAAGCACTTGCCCGCAAATCTGTTGACATGACTTTCGCACCTTTTAATTTTTTCACTCCTGTAATGACAGCAGTGTTTTGATCAATTACAATTTGAGCGCCGAGTCGATTTAGTTCAGGAACATGTTTAAACCGATCAAAGTAAATCGTATCAGTTACTGTTGAAACACCCTTCATTATAGACATAAGTGCTGTCCATTGTGCCTGCATATCGGTTGGAAACCCGGGAAAAATCGAAGTTGTGATTGAAATGGGTTTGAGTTCAACATTTCGGCAATCAATTGAAATCTGATTTACTTTTCTTTCTAGATAACAGCCACAATCTTCCAGATTCAATAAAACTGCCTCAAGATACTCTGCTGAAGTTTGTGTTAACGTAATTTTACTCTTAGTAATTGCAGCAGCAGTTAAAAGAGTTCCTGTTTCAATCCTGTCCGGAATGGTTACAATTTCAGCAGGTATTAACTCCTTAACACCTTCAATCTCAATTTTATTCGTTCCTACTCCGTTAATTTTTGCTCCCATTTTATTCAGGAACTCTGCAAGTTGAGTAATCTCTGGTTCAATTGCAGCATTGTTGATAATAGTCGAACCCTTAGCCAGGCTTGCTGCCATAATTGCATTTCCTGTGGCACCAACAGATGAAACATCAAAATTTATTTTTGTGCCTATTAACTCTTTAGTTTCAGCGATAATGTATCCATCTTTTAAATCAATTTCTGCTCCCAATTTTTTCATCGCTTCGAGATGCAGATTTACAGGACGCGGACCCCAGGCACAACCACCAGGTAAAGACACCTTCGCCTTTCCAAATCGAGCCAAGAGTGGACCGAGCACATAAATTGATGCGCGCATTTTTTTCACATGCTCATATGGTGCAGTTAATTCATTTATGCTGGAGCTATCAATTTCTAATATTTCATTGTTAAAATTTATTTCTGCTCCAAGATGCTTTAACAATTTTGACATTGTAAAAACATCATTTAGTTCGGGAGTATTCTTCAGAACAGATTTACCCGATGCTAAAAGTGAAGCCGGCATAAGTGCCAATGATGAATTTTTTGATCCGCTAACTTTTACGTTGCCGGAAAGTTTTCTACCACCATTTATTATAAATTTATCCATTATTTGAATTTATTATTTCGAATTGATTTTTCAACTATAAAGATAAAAAATTGTGATGGTAGATTATAAACCAATAAATCTCGTGTAAGCAATTTACAAGTGAATCCGTTCGAGTCAGGTGTAAGTAGCATTTACAGAATTGATAAACAAATCAACGGATTGTATATTTGTAGTTTATTTTCTTATGAATTAGACAAATAACTATTCTGCGAGAATGGCGGAATTTGGCAGACGCGCTAGACTTAGGATCTAGTACCGCAAGGTGTCGGGGTTCGAGTCCCCGTTCTCGCACTCACTTTTACTATTTTAAATAATCAGAGGTTAATTTGGATTTTAAGGTTAATGATATTTCTGAATCTGAAAAGGAAGTTGAAGTTACTCTACCTTATGAGGAAATTAAAAATGATATTGACGTTGAAGTAAAAAAACAAACAAGGAATATTCTGGTTCCGGGTTTCAGAAAAGGCAAAGCACCAAAACATATCATCAAACAAAAATATGGAGATGCACTCGAGTATGAAGCATCGGAAAAGGTTGCGAATTCACGCTTCTGGGATATAGCTAAGGAAAAGGAATTAAAACCCATTGGTCAACCTGTGATGACTGATCTGCATTTTAATCCGGGTGAAGAATTTAAATTTAAAGTTAAATACGAAATCGTACCCGAAATCGAAGTAAAAGAATATACAGGTCAATTAATTGAAGTTCCTGAGTTGAAAGTTACTTCGATAGAAGTTGAGAAAGAGATTGAACATATTCTTCGTTCAAATAGCACCCAGGAAGATACTGATGTTGTTGGTGATGATGATAATTATATTCTTGATGCTGAGCTAACCATGATTGAAAAGAACGGTGAACCTGCTACTAATAGTAAACCGGAAAAGATGCAAATAGATCTCTCGAACAAAGATGTGCATATTGATATAAAGTCGAATGCAAAAGGTAAAAAGATTGGGGAAAAATTTAATTTTCAATTTCATGATGAACAAACGATTCAAAATAAAGATGGAAAAGATGAAAAAGTTAAAGAGGATTATAATTACGAAGTTCACATCCTCGGTATAAAAAAGATAGTCTTACCTGAATTGAATGAAGAGCTAATTAAAAAAGCAACAAAAGATAGATTTTCCACTGAAGAAGACTTGAGGAGTGAAATAGAGAAGAACATCCAAAATTATTATGAGCAGCGAGCAGATGAATATACAAGAAATCAGTTGATCAGTCTGATCATATCAAAGAATGATTTTACTCCACCTTCATTTATGGTTAAGAGCATACTTGGCGAAATGGTGAAGAGTGAAGAAGAAAAAATGAAAAAGCAAGGTATGAAAAAGATCGATAATAATTACTTACGTGAATATCTTCAGCCTTCAGCTTTAAATGAAGTTAAATGGTATCAAATAAAATCTGAAATTCTGAAAAAAGAAAATTTAAAAGTGTCAGATAATGAGCTTGAAGAACAGGCAAAAGCAGATGCCGAAAAAACCGGTCTTCCGATTGACAAACTTATGAATTATTATAAATCGTCAAATCAGTTAGAACGAATGCTTGATAAAAAGTTATTCGACTTTCTGAAAGAAAAAAATGAAATTAAAAAAGTAAATCCTGATAAGCTTGCACAAAAGCAGAAAGAGGAAAAAGTATGAAAGACAAAGTAGAAATTTACAACCAACTCGTACCTTATGTTATTGAACAGACTGGTCGTGGTGAACGTGGGATGGATATTTACTCGCGTTTACTTCGCGAAAGAATAATATTTATCGGAACACCAATAGACGACCATATTGCCAGCCTTACAATCGCCCAGCTTATTTTTCTTGAAGCTGAAGATGCACAAAAGGACATTAATTTATATATAAATTCCCCGGGTGGCAGCGTTACTGCGGGAATGGCAATTTATGATACTATGCGATATATAAAACCCGATATTGCAACAATTTGTGTTGGAATGGCTGCAAGTATGGGAGCAATTTTACTTGCTGGCGGAGCAGAAAGAAAGCGCTCTGCATTACCGCATTCGAAAATTATGATTCATCAACCCTGGATTGGCGGATTACAGGGACAGACAACAGATATTGAAATTCACGCTAAAGAGATGCTGAAAACAAGAGATACTCTCTATAATATTTTAGCAAAGCATACCGGAAAATCAATTGAACAAATCGCAAAGGATTGCGATCGCGATTATTTCCTTACTTCTGAAGAAGCAAAGGATTACAAATTAATTGATAATGTGCTTGAAACACGTATCATTCCAGAAAAAAAATAAACTTGGGGGGATAATATCCCCCTTTCATTTATTTCCTCTCAAAAAATAATATTCTTGATTTAACTTAAAGTTTGATTTATTTTCAAACTGATATTCTTGCGAACTAATAATTATTAATTATTGTTATCAATTAAAATGATTGGACACAGATTTACAGATTACATTCCTGAGAATTGCAGCGAAGGAGGATTTGAAAAACTATTAAAAATGTTCCTTCAACTTGTGAACATTACTTCGGGTGATGTTTCGGAAGCATTAAACTGGTTGAATGAGCTGGACCGGCAGTATAACCTTACCGGCGAGGATTATGGAATGGGCGATTTTATTGATGAGTTAAAGGATAAAGGATTTATAAAAGAGAATGAGGTTGGAAACACGATATCACTTACAGCAAAAAGTGAAATGGCTATACGGAAGCAATCACTTGAAGAAATCTTCGGAAAACTAAAAAAATCCGCTCGTGGAAATCACAGAACACCATTTTCCGGTCACGGAGATGAAATAACTTCGGACAGAAGAGAATACAATTTTGGTGATACGCTTGATCAGATTGATATGACAGATTCGATAAAGAATGCTCAAATAAATCACGGTATTGATGATTTCAAACTGACTGAAAAAGATCTTGAGATTGAAGAGAGAGATTACAAAGCACTGACATCAACTGTATTGATGATTGATGTTTCTCACTCAATGGTTCTTTACGGTGAAGACAGGATAACTCCTGCAAAAAAAGTTGCGATGGCTTTATCCGAACTAATCACAACAAAATATCCAAAAGATACTCTCGATATAATTGCATTTGGAAATGATGCCTGGTCGATTGAAATAAAAGATTTACCATACTTAAAGGTTGGTCCATTTCATACGAATACTGTAGCAGGACTGCAATTAGCTCATGATATTTTGCGACGAAAAAAGACAAACAACAAACAAATTTTTATGATTACTGATGGTAAGCCCACTTGTTTAAAGCTAGGAATAAAGTATTATAAAAATAGTTTTGGACTGGACAGAAAAATTATTAACAAGACCCTTGATCAGGCTGCAGTCTGTCGCAAACACAACATCGACATTACAACTTTTATGATTGCCCGTGACCCATATCTTCAGCAATTTGTTCGTGAGTTTACAAAAATAAATAATGGAAGAGCGTATTACAGCAGCCTGACCGGACTAGGCGATTTTCTATTTGAAGATTATATCAGAAACAGAAGAAAAAGAGTAAGATAATAAATGAATATAAATTCAATTAACACACTTGGTGAGCTAAAACAAAACGGATATAAATCCAAATCAATTAAGGATGAGCTCAGAGATAACCTGATAAACTTCTTAAAAGACAATAAAAATCCTTTTGAAGGGATAATAGGTTTTGAAGATACGGTTATTCCTGATCTTCAGACCGCAGTACTTTCACGTCATGATATTTTATTTCTTGGATTAAGAGGTCAGGCGAAAACTAAAATTGCACGGCTGATGATAAATCTTCTCGATGAATATATCCCCGTTGTTGAAGACTCGGAGCTAAATGATGACCCACTAAATCCGTTATCAGTGTACGCAAAAGAAATTCTCAGAAGAGATGGAGAGCAAACAAAAATAAGTTGGTTACACAGATCAGAGCGCTATACAGAAAAACTTGCTACACCTGATGTATCTGTTGCTGATTTAATAGGTGATGTTGATCCAATTAAAGCTGCAACTTTAAAACTTCCGTATTCAGATGAAAGAGTAATCCATTTTGGATTAATTCCACGTTCACACAGAGGAATTTTTGTAATTAATGAGTTGCCTGATCTGCAAGCAAGAATTCAGGTTGCACTTTTTAATATTCTGCAGGAAAGTGATATTCAGATTAGAGGATTTAAATTAAGACTACCGCTTGATATTCAATTTATATTTACTGCCAATCCTGAAGATTATACTAACAGAGGCTCAATAGTAACACCACTTAAAGATAGAATCGATAGCCAAATTCTTACTCACTACCCAAAAAGCATTGAGGTATCAAAACGAATTACTCAGCAGGAAGCACGACTGACTGAAGAGCAAAAACAAAAAATAACTCCGGACGAAATACTCCACGACCTGGTAGAACAAATTGCTTTCGAAGCCAGAGGAAGCGAATACATTGATGCAAAAAGTGGAGTGTCAGCACGACTTTCAATTTCTGCATATGAAAATTTAATCAGCACTGCCGAAAGAAGAAGAATATTAAATAACGAAAAAGAAACACATCTTCGTGTAAGTGATCTTTATGGAGTTATTCCATCCATCACCGGAAAGATTGAGCTTGTTTATGAAGGCGAACAGGAAGGTCCGGCAAAGGTTGCACAAATATTAATTGGCAAAGCGATCAGGAACAATTTTATGAAATTCTTCCCCACTCCGGATAGTTTGAAAAAAACTCAGCAGCCAAGTCCCTATCAGCCGATCATTGATTGGTTCAAGAAAGGCAACAAAACTGATCTGATGATAAACTTAACCGATATAGATTATAAAGAACTTCTTCAAAAAATTCCTCAGCTGGAAAGTGTTGTTAAAAAATTCCAGCCATCTGTAAATGGTAATTCCAGAATGTTGCTGATGGAATTTTTATTATTCGGATTATCGGAATACTCACTACTGAGCAGAACTAAGATTGAGGATGGAATTCAGTTTCGTGATATGCTTAGTTCTATGTTTACAATGCCTGAGAGTGATGAAGATTTTGAAGATGAGGATGATGAATCACAATATAATATTTAAGTGCTAATCTAATTGTCATTCCGGAACTTCGACGAAGACGGAGTGTCCGGAATCTGTAGTTTAATTTAAACAATATTTTCAACACCAGTTAAAATGTAGCTCCTGAATCAAGCTCAGGATTACAAATTACTTCCTACCCTCTGTCCTTTTAATTATATTTCGAGTAAACTTTTATTAATCATCGATGCTTCACTTGAAGAAAAAAATAATACTCATTGGTCCTGCTTATCCTTATCGCGGTGGAAACGCACTTTTTGTAACGCACACTTTTGAGTCATTAAAGAATCATTTCGAAGTAAAAATATACAACTATAAGCTGCTTTATCCTTCGTTCCTTTTTCCCGGAACCACACAATTTGATCAAAGTAAGGAACAAGTATTCAAAATTCCGAATGAAAGAATTTTAAATTCGATAAATCCATTTAATTGGATTAAGGTCGCACAGAGACTTAAAAAAGAAAACTCTGATTTAATTGTATTCGATTGGTGGCATCCGTTTTTTGGACTTTGCCACGGCGTAACTTCATTTCTGATACGTAAAGCGTACAGGAATAAAATTCTTTTTATAACTGAAAATGTTGTATCACACGAAGCAAATGCTGTTGACAAATTTCTTACAAAGATCGGGTTGAGTTCTGCATCAAAATTCCTGGCACTTTCCGGAATTGTTGAAAAAGAAGTTAAGCAGTTCTCTAAAGGCAAAAAGATTTATAGATCTGAGTTACCCGTTTATGATTGTTACAAACCTGTGCCAAAAGAAAATATCAAAAAGTTGAGAGAGGAACTTGGGTTTGAGAAAGATTCAATTATTCTTTTGTTTTTTGGATATGTCAGAAAGTATAAAGGACTGGATATTCTCATCGAAGCATTTCCAAAAATTGCTGCCAACAACCATAACGCTAAGCTGCTTATCGTTGGCGAATTTTATGATGATCCCAAATCTTACCTGGGTTTGATACGCAAATTGCAAATTGAAGATAAGGTAAAAGTCGTAAATCAGTTTGTGCCGAATGAAGAAGTTGCAAAATACTACCAGGCAGCTGATGTTGTAATACTGCCCTATCGTAGTGCAACCCAAAGCGGAATATTGAATGTAGCATATGGATTTTATAAACCGGTTATTGTAACAGACGTCGGAGGATTAGCAGAATTTGTTGATGAAGGTAAAACTGGCTTTGTTGTACAGCCGAATTCTCCCGATGCAATTGTTGAAGGAGTTCAAAAATTTTTCAAAGTAAATGGTAAAGTTGATTTTGCATCACACATCGAAATGCGAAACAGAAAAAACAGTTTTAATAATTTACCTGAAGTCTTTGAAAAAATACTGGATGAGAGTAGTTGATTATCTTGATAATCTTTTCTACCATTATTTGGATTGTAGAGACAGTTAGATACAGGCGGTACAACTTATCAATACGCGTATTTAAATAATTCATTTTATATACAAAACCCGGGCACCGCTGCCCGGGGTTAAAAGCTGAAATTACACTTTATATTTATATCCGTATCGTTAACTTATCAGTATACTCGGATATTCCCATTATCTACTGTTAGAATTCCATAAAGAAGATTAATGAGTTCAGCAGGTGGTAAATTCCACCAGATTTCAGCTTGTGCAAGGTCTGGCGTCACATTTACAAAATAACATGTCTGGTCTTCCGCAACAGTGCCATTATCAATTACAAAAAATACATCATAATAGCCAGGATTTTCACCTGTTGTCTCTATTCCTCCTATCACTCCCATTGTACCGCCAAATTCACCAACATTCTCATAAATCTTTAGAAATAAAACATCGCCGTTCCATTTCTGTAATTTAGAGTTAAGAGCGTTTTGGGCATTCTGTAAATAAGTGCCACCGACTGTTCCATCCTCATACTCGTGAGCTGAAACCGTCTGTGAAATATGCTTGCCCTCATATCTCAAGTGAGCTGAGCCTTGTACTGCATGAACAATTGGTCCCAATTTATCAAGACTCAGATCAGGACTATCTACTGGAGACATTGATTTATCAGAACAACTAACCAGCACAAAGCCCACAAATGTTAGTAGAATGGCAACACTTTTCATTGTATTCATTTCGAACCTCCGTTAAAATATTAATGATATTTACTAGTGTGTTCGGCTATATAAAATTCTCTGAATGATCGAACACTCAAACTTTTAGATACCTAATGACTCCGATTCATTCTTCTAAATAGAAAATCGGAAAAACGAAACGAAAGTTTTATCACTTTATTAGTATCATCTTTTTGGTTTCAACAAAACCTTGTCCTGAGCTTGTCGAAGGATCGACTGCTTGCAACTGATAGAAATATACTCCGCTTGGTAAGTTAACAGCATTAAACTCAACTGAGTAATTTCCAGTCGGTTTTTCTTCGTTAATTAATGTTTTAACTTCTTCACCCAAAAGATTATAAAGCGTTAAAGTAACTTTACTCATCTTAGCTATTGAATAATTTATTGTCGTACTCGGATTAAATGGATTTGGATAGTTTTGTGAAAGTGAAAACTCTGTTGGTAGAGTTATTTGATCTTCAACACCAACTACTCCGTCGAGTTCATCTGCACCTATATCAGGAGTTAAAGTATTTCTTGTCTGTCCATCAAAGTCCATATCTATTCCCGGGATTGGGGTACCTCGTGATTCAATATATGTAGCGATTGTATCATCAATATGTAAAAATGGTTCAATGAAATGTGGCATTTCAATATAGCTTTGTAAATCGTTTGTAGTTACCTGCCAATCTACTAATGTGTTGTATCTAGTGATTCCAATTCTTACTAATGAATTATTCTGGTTTGGCGCGTAATATAGAATGTTATTGTCTGAAGTAAGGTTTGTAGCCGTGTGATCATAAATTGCTGTTGCACAATAAGGAGAATCAACTCTTGTGTTTACTAAGATATTATTCTTTAATGTCACGTTTGAACAGGAATGATGTATGTAAAATGCAGCGGAACCCTGATGATTGGCCCCAGTACCTGAAAGATAAACTGAGTTATAGAAAATGTTCGGATTATTTTGCTGCCAGATTTGGATTCCGGCAACTCTACTGTCGGGCCAAGTCGATGTACTTTGAATATCGTATATCATATTATTATAAACCATATTACCACTCCCTGTCTTACCAACATCACCGGATAATTGAATCCCTGTTGAATGAATCCCACTAAGAGATTTAAAATTATGGACTATATTGTTTCTAATTGTATCGCCAGTACCCCAATATGAGTTTATTCCCTTATTAACTCCATCCCATGTATTATTGTTATAGAGTTTGAGATTCTGAACGATATTATTTTCAGCAACTGCATTTTGAGATTTTTCGATTTGAATTCCCCATGCAATTAAGCTGTCGGTCTCAGAACCAACTTTATTTTCCTTGATAACATTGCCTCTATGTTTTGTATCTGGGTTTGCCCAATATGCTGAAACAACTATTGCTGCCCCTGCTTTTTTAATGAAATTGTTTTGAATGAGATTACTATCAGGTACGAAAGTAGAATTAATTGTGCAGGCAAAAAAGATTCCTATCCCCGTCCTGGAGATATCCTCACAAATAATGACTACATTTTGAATAATATTATGATCAGAATTATTGACAACAACAATCCCATTGTTTTCTATAATTTGTTGATTAAAAATAGAGTGAACAGTAAGCGTAGTTGTACCTTCAGTACCAACGCCATCCAAAGTCAGATAGCTTATATCATTAAATGACAACACAAATTGCAAATTACCTTCAATCGTAACATTCGTATTTGCAGCAGGTTTTATAATTACCCTGCTGTTGGGTCCTGCTCCTGATATCGGTCCATTCAACACAAATCCAAAAGTATCAGCTGGGGCTGTGTATAAATTGTTAATTAACTCCAGTGTAACCTCGCCTGCAATACCATCGATGCTAAGTTTGTTAAATGCAGAATCGATTGAGGGAAAATCACCTCCACTGCCGACAGAATATGTCCCACCAGGTAGAGGATCAAGGACAAGTTTTAGATTTTTTTTAGGAGTCGAAATCTCATAACCTCTTTTGAACGAGCCAAGTACCTGAGAAAAACATATTTGCGTTACCAGTAAAAAGAAAAACAAAGCTTGTAAAAAAGTTTTCATAGAGCCTCCTCTTCATGGATGATTAAATTTTTACCTCTCCCATAATCCCTCTCCTTCCTTCGCCCCTGCCTATCGCAGACAGGTTCGCTCAGGATGACGGAGAGGGGTCGGGATGAGGTCATTTTCTATTTTATTAAAATCATTTTCTTCGTCTGCACAAAATCACCAGCTTTTAGCTGATAGAAATAAACTCCACTTGGCAGGTTTTCTGCATACCAGGTTATCTCATAACTGCCCGTTGGTTTTTCTTCGTTAACGAGTGTCTCAATTTCATTTCCAAGAATGTCAAATACTTTAATAACAACATTCGATAATTGAGGAACGGAGTATTTTATTTTTGTACTTGGGTTAAAGGGGTTGGGATAATTCTGTTCAAGAGCAAATTTAGTTGGAATATTTTCATCTTCTGCTACGCTATTGGGTGGCTGAAAGAAAAATTCTAATGCATTATCCAAATGTGCACGCCAACTGCCCCAACTATGTGCTTCGTGCCATTCATTCCAATCCAGATCGTATCCTATATTGATTAATCCGTCCCTCATTGGAACCGCATTTACCAAAATCGTCCATTCATAAGTTCCCCAATCCAGGTACCATTTGATATCTTTTTGTGGTCCATTTAATACAAGATTAAATACTTCCATATTTTTAGCCCAATATGAAGGAGAGTAAGGTGCACATAGACCAAATTCTTCCGGGTGATTATAACATATTTGAGTTGTAATAAGTCCTCCATATGATAAACCACCCATTGCTCGTTTATGTGGATCTGTAATGGTTCTATAAGTTGAATCAATATGCGGCATGAGTTCATCAACAATGAATGATTCAAATTGCTGCGTTAGATTTAATGCATATTCGTTATCCCTATCAACCGGTGGAACAAATACACAAATGATTGGATCAATCTTACTTAACGCAATTAAATAATCCAGAATATTATTTGCAGTGGCTATATTTAAATAATCAAGACCATCGTGAAGAAGTAGTACAGGGAAATGATCCATACTCTGCGATTCGTAATTAAAAGGTATATAAATTTTAATATTTCGTGTATTACCAAGTATTGTACTTGTAAACTCAAATGAATCTATCGTTCCATGAGGAATATTAGGGTAATATTCTACTTCAGGCGGTTGAACATAGTCAGGCATTGCAAGTTCCGAATTCGGTCCATATCCACCAGGTACCAAATTAGGATTAAGTGGGTCTAGTATCCATTCATTTCCGTTTAGATAATATTTATAATCCAGCCTGGCATCTGATTCATAAACAGCTTCAAGATACCAGAAGGTGGTACCCACGAGTTTTGTCATAGGAGAAGACATTGTTGCCCATTCATTTGCATCTCCCGGTACATTTACACTCGAAGCAGCACCCTGATAAATATAATAAACAATTGTGTTCTCCTCGATAATCGGAAAAGAAGATGCAGCATTCATAAAGCTGTCAATTATAGTTTGCTTTTCATTTGAGGGTACCGAATTTACACGATTAACAAATGCTCTGAATTTTGGTCCCAGTAATTCATTTTGAAATTGTGCATTAGGATCACCA
>Ga0210085_1000233_pt1 | contig 24827 bp, 22 predicted proteins | sample China_Galinas_PW_5_FD_184866 | JGI IMG/M metagenome (GOLD analysis project Ga0210085, IMG submission 184866) | Wetland microbial communities from San Francisco Bay, California, USA, that impact long-term carbon sequestration - China_Galinas_PWC_D1... | ecosystem: Environmental > Aquatic > Marine...
GAGACTTGGTGGCTAACCTCCTCTCATGGGAATTGGGCCCACGCCCGCACCCATTGGGTAACAACATCCAATTTCACGGCTTCCACTCCGATCCCAAGGATCTAGGTTTAACTTGACACGACAACACGCGATACGGGTGGGTGGTTAGCCCTTGCGAGAGATCCTCTATGATCCCTCCACGACCGGGACTTTCACCCGGCAAGAAGCGCCAAGCTTCGCTTGGCGCACCAACGTCAATGCTCACCCGACCGCAAAAGTGGGGTGGCTTGAAGCGCAGCGGAAAGCCGCACCGCTTTTGCGGGTCGGGTGCAGCAAAATGTTAGCCGATCTTTTATCGGCCATAGGTTTCTCTATATTCATTCTTGAGATGAACATATAATTCATTCAATTTTATGTATCCTTCATCTTCTTTATCGGGATATTCATTTTCATCATTAAGTACCATGTGGAGAACGTCGAGAATACAATCTAAATCCCAGCTGTAAAAAGAAATTGGTCTTACTCCTTTGTAATTTTCTACTTTTGAATCAAGGCCAAACGCTTCTATCATATGCCACGTATGTTTCTGCAATTCTTCTAGTGCCCTTCCAGTAATTTTAACCTTTACTGGTATGTCATTTTTTCCTGGTTTCATTATGTTTTCCTAACTATCATTCATCTCTATGATGCAAGTAGTAAACATTGATCTCGAGTATCGTGTAGTTGAACATTACGAGATGTATTTCAAATCTTCGTGAATGATCTGCAAGGTATGTATCCCAGTTTATTTTTCCATCAAAGAAGATTGCACCATCAGATGTTTCGCGCAGCTTATGAAATATTGTTACTTCCCAACCGTAGTCGTCACCTATTTTCCCGCCGATTGTATTGATCGGTTTTCGGCTAACAGTTTTCTTAGAATGCATTAGGACAATAATGACTTAGACTGTACGCAGTCTAACCCACGAACATCCTACAAATGCCATCCCCCCAGCCTCTGATGCGCCAGAACCGTCGTCAAGACCTTCCCCCGCACGTCGGGACCAGTATGTGGCCCTTGTGGAGCGCACGCGAGCTCCCGAGAAGGCGCGCCCGCACTACGTTCGTTTCGTCGAGGCGTTTCTGAGAGAACTCCATCCGGAGTCCTTTTCCGCGCCGTCGGGCGAGGATATCACCGAGTATTTCCAGCGCCTCTCGAGCAAGAACAAACTCTCTGACTGGCAGTTTCGTCAAGTGGTGGATGCGCTTCAACTCTTGTTGGTTGATCTGGCGCAAGCTCCGGTGGGAAAGCAGGCGGACTGGGATTACTGGAAGGAAGCGGGCAAGACATTGGGCATCCACGATCCAACGCTGGCGAACGAGCAGGCACCCGGAGAGCGGATGGCGACTCGGAGCGCCGGTCCGATATTCCGGTGCTCCACAGAGGCGTTTGCGATTTGGGCGTCATTGGCCGCGCCCTTGGTTTGATCCAGGAGGGCGCTGCGTCCTCCCAGGTGATGGACCTCTCCCTGGATACGCTGGTGTACACCGGTTTTTCCCGGAATGGCTGAGTGGCCGGATGGAGGCTCTGCATGGGAGCATGCCGGAGGTCACCCGGTACATCTTCTCCGACGAGATCCAGTATCTGACGTGTCTCGTCAGGAAAGGGACCGTTGATCCCGAGCCATCGATCCAGCTGCCCCGGCTGCCAATGCCAGGTCGATACCTTCCTGATCGCCAACTACAATGCCGTTACTGCCTCGCATCCGGTGAGGTGCCGAACGCGTCAAGTCAGGGAGTCCGTCATGCCCTTTCCGTCCCGCCAGCCTCGTTCTGCCCCGGTATCCGGACTTCGCGTTGCGCTGCTGATCGGGGCCCTCACGATTCTTGCCGGCTGCGGCGGACAGGCCCCGGAGCAGGGACCGCCCGAGGTGCCTGCGGTGGGTGTGATCGAGGTCGGGCTGGAGAAGGTGAACCCCTTCTTCGAGCTTATCGGTCGCACCCGGGCCAAGGAGTCGGTAGCCTTGCGCGCGAGGGTTACCGGCTTCTTGGAGGAGCGTTCCTTCGAGGAGGGCGGGGTCGTCGAGAAGGGGCAGGTACTGTTCAGGATCGAGCCCGAGCAATACCAGGCGACCCTGGCACAGGCCGAGGCCCAGAAGGCCGCCGCCGAGGCATCGCTGAAGCGTGCCCAGGTAGACCTGGCTCGCTACGAGGAGCTGGCCAAGGCCAAGAACGTGAGCCAGCAGATGGTCGACGAGGCCCAGGCCGAGGTGCTGGTCCAGGAGGCCGCGGTCGAGACCGCCGAGGCGGACATCGAGAAGGCCCGACTCAACGTCAACTACACCGAGGTCAAGGCCCCGATCGACGGGCGCATCGACGCCTCGGCCTTCGACGTCGGCAACCTGATCGGGCCCGATTCCGGGGTGCTGGCCACGATCAACCGGATGGACCCGATCAATGTGACCTTCTTGATCGCCGAGACCTGGTACCTGGACCTGGTCAAGGAGGAGCTGGATAACAAGGGCGGGGAGGCGAAGCCTTCCCCGAAGGACGAGGAATTCACCCATGTGCCGCTGATCAAGCTGCCGGACGGCGAGATCTATGGGCATAAGGGCAGCTTCGATTTCATCGATAACAAGGTGGACGAGAAGACCGGCACCGTGCTGGTCCGGGCCAGGTTCCCGAATCCGGACCGGCTCCTGTTGCCCGGCCAGTTCGTCACCATGGTCATCGAGCGCGAGAAGCCGATGGAGGCGGTGCTGGTGCCCCAGGCGGCGGTGCTCACCGATCAGGGTGGCGCCTACGTGCTCCTGGTCAACCAACAAAACAAGGTCGAGTCGCGCCGTATCCGGACCGGGCAGCGCTTCGGGCCGAGCCTGTAGGTGAAGGAGGGGCTGAAGCCCGGCGAGCGCATCGTGCTGCACGGGATCCAGAAGGTGCGCCCGGGGATCGAGGTGAAGCCTGAGCTGACCGAGCCGACCCGCGACCCGATGGCCAGCGTGACCGTGACGTCCGCGATGGAAGAGCCGGATGCGGTCAGCGATGTCCCCGGCGTCTCCGCGGGCGCGGACGGGGCGCAGCCGGGCGGCGATTCCGGGTCCTCGGACTAGGCCGGCGGAGCGCAGCGGAGGACCGACATGCCCATCTCGAAATTCTTCATCACCCGGCCGAAGTTCGCCTTCGTCATCTCCATCGTGATCACCCTGGCCGGCGCCCTCGCCCTGATGGGGCTGCCGGTGGCCCAGTTCCCGGAGATCACGCCGCCGACGGTCAGCGTCTCGACCCAGTACGCCGGGGCCAGCGCCGATGTCGTCGAGCAGACGGTCGCGGCGCCGATCGAGCGGGAGGTCAATGGCGTCGAGGGCATGATCTACATGTCCTCGAAGTCGGACAACGACGGGCGCTACAACCTCACCGTGACCTTCGACATCGGCACCGACGCCGACATGGCCCAGGTGAAGGTGCAGAACCGGATCGCCCAGGCCACACCCAAGCTGCCGGAGGAGGTGCGCCGCCAGGGCGTCAAGACCGAGAAGCAGTCCACCAACATGCTGCTGATCGTCAATCTCTACTCGCCGGACGAGACCTTCGACGCCCTCTACCTGAACAACTACGCCACGATCAACATCAAGGACCCCCTCGGGCGGGTCAACGGCGTCGGCAAGGCGGAGATCCTCGGCGTCATGGACTATGGCATGCGCTTCTGGCTGAAGCCCGACCGCATGACCGCGCTGGGCATCAGCGTCTCGGACATCCAGAACGCGGTCGCCGCCCAGAACGTGCAGGTCCCCGCCGGCCAGATCGGCGCCCCGCCGGCCCCCGAGCACCAGCAGTTCCAGTACACGGTAACCACCAAGGGCCGGCTCACCACGGTCGAGGACTTCGAGAACATCATCATCCGCATCGAGCAGGACGGCTCCTCGATCCGGGTCAAGGACGTGGCCCGGGTGGAGCGGGGCGCCCAGGCCTATTCGACCTCCGGCCGGCTCGACGGAAAGCCGTCCGCGGTGCTGGCGGTTTACCAGACCCCGGACGCCAACGCCTTGGCCACCGCCGACGCGGTCAAGGCGGCGCTTGCGGAGCTCGCTCAGCGTTTCCCGAAGGGCATGGACTACGCCGTGCTCTACGACACCACGAACTTCATCGAAGCCTCGATCTCCGAGGTCAAGGAGACCCTCTACATCGCGGTGGCCCTGGTGGTGCTGGTGGTCTACGTCTTCCTCGGCGACTGGCGCACCACGCTGATCCCGGCAATCGCGATTCCGGTGTCACTGATCGGGACCTTCGCGGTGCTGGCCGCGGTGGGCTTCTCGCTGAACACCATCGTGCTGTTCGCGTTGATCCTGGCCATCGGCATCGTCGTCGACGATGCGATCATCGTGGTCGAGAACGTCCAACGGCTGATGGACGAGGAGGGTCTGAGCCCGAAGGAGGCCACCGCCAAGGCGATGGACCAGGTGGGCGGAGCGATCATCGCGACCACCCTGGTGCTGCTCGCGGTCTTCGTCCCGGTCGGATTCATGCCGGGGATCACCGGCCAGCTCTACCAGCAGTTCGCGGTGACCATTTCGGTGTCGGTAGCGATCAGCTCGATCAATGCATTGACTTTGAGCCCGGCCCTCTGCTCGGTGCTGCTCGAGCCCGGCCAGGAGCCGTTGTCCTGGCTCGGCTGGTTCAACCGGTTTTTCTCCCGGCTCACCGAGCGCTACACCGGCCTGGTCAAGACCACGGTGCGGATGGCCATGCTGTTGTCCGTGATCTACATCGGCCTGATCGACGCCACGGTCTGGATGTTTGCGAGCCTCCCATCGGGCTTCCTGCCCGAGGAGGACCAGGGCTACTTCTTCATCGAGGCACAACTGCCGGATGCTGCATCCCTGGGACGCACCGAGGTCCAGCTCGGCCGGCTGGAGCAGCAGCTACTGGAGATTCCCGGGGTCACCAACGTGATCTCGGTGGCCGGATTCTCGCTGTTGAACGGTGCGTTCAGCTCCAACAGTGCCCTGGTGATCCCTGTACTGGCCCCCTGGTCCGAGCGCGAGGCACCGGAGCTGATGCTGTCGTCCATCGTCGGTCAGGCGCGGCGCATTGCCGCCGAGACCGCGGACGCCAACATCATCCCCTTCGTTCCGCCGGCGATCCCCGGGCTCGGCAACTCCGGCGGCTTCTCCTTCGTGCTGCAGGACTATACCGGCGGCGACATCGGTGAGTTTGCGTCGGTGCTGCGCGGCTTCATCGTCGCCGCCAACGAGAACCCGGCCATCGGCAGTGCATTCAGCACCTTCCGTGCCGATGTACCGCTGCTCTACCTGGACGTGAACCGGGAAAAGGTGCAGACCCTGGGGGTTCCGATGGGGGAGGTCTTCAACACCCTGCAGGCCCAGCTCGGCTCGGTCTATATCAACGACTACAACGAGTTCGGCCGCACCTGGCGGGTCATGGCCCAGGCCGAGGGGGACTATCGCAACCAGCCCTCGGACATCACACGGCTCTTCGTGCGCAACAACGAGGGCGACATGGTGCCGATGGCGACCCTGGCCGAGGTCGAGACCGTCACCGGCCCCCAGATCGTGCCTCGCTACAACCTGTTCCGCTCCGCAGACGTCTCCGGCGGACCAGCGCCGGGCTACAGCTCGGGACAGGCCATCGCGGCGATGGAGACCACCGCCAAGGCAACCCTGCCGTCGGCTTATGGCTACGAGTGGACCAGCATGTCCTACCAGGAGATCAAGGCCGCCGGCCAAGCGCCGATCATCTTCGGTCTGGCCCTGTTGTTCGTCTATCTCTTCCTCGTTGCCCAGTACGAGAGTTGGTCGATCCCGATCGCCGTGCTGCTCGCGGTGCCGGTGGCCGTGTTCGGCGCCCTGGCCCTGACCGGTGGAGTTGGACTGGATGTGAACCTCTACACCCAGATCGGTCTGGTGATGCTGATCGGCCTGGCGGCAAAGAACGCGATCCTGATCGTCGAGCTCGCCAAGGAGCAGCACGAGGCTGCGAGCCTCTCCATCTACGACGCCGCGGTCAAGGCCGGCCGGCTACGCTTCCGCGCGGTGATGATGACGGCACTGTCCTTCCTGCTCGGGATCGTGCCCCTGGTCGTAGCGACCGGTGCCGGGGCCGGCTCCAGGGTCGCGCTCGGCACCGCGGTCTTTGGCGGCATGCTCGCCGCGACGGTTATAGGCACCACGCTGATCCCGGTGATGTATTATGTGGTCCAGGTGATTCGCGAGAAGGTCAAGGGGCCGATGGGTACCGAGGTCGAGGTCGAGGTTTGAGCGCGACCGTCCATCAGCTGCAGCCGACTGGCTGGGAGGGACAAGTCCATGGCATGGGCTTACCTGATCATTGCGGGTATCTTCGAATGGGGCTGGCCGGTCGGACTCAAACTGGGATTGGCCGACACAGGTATGCGCTGGGGTTGGATCGGCTTCTCGGTGATCTGCATGGCGGTCAGCGGCGCGCTGCTCCTGATCGCGCAGAAGACGATCCCGATGGGCACAGCCTACGCGGTCTGGACCGGCATCGGTGCGGTCGGCACGTTCGTGCTCGGGCTATTGATCTTCAGTGAGCCGGCAACTCTGGCGCGGTTCTTCTTCGTCGGGCTGATCATCGCCGGCATCCTCGGGCTGAAGCTGGCGTCTTCGCACTGACCGTGCTGCTCATCCGCGACTGGCTGCTGGGGTGCATCGCGTGCCTGGTGACGCTGGGCAGTGCGTTGCGGACTCACTTCTTGATGCGCTCGATAGGACGACTTTGGGAGCGGCTACTGACTGCACCATGCATCAACGCGAGGCCGGAATTTGCAGGACACGCCGCATGATTCATGGTGCTATGTGAAGCGTCATCTAGCGTCACGATCCGAGAACGACTGCCACCCTGGGATACGCGAAGACCGAGGGATTTCGATCTTGGATGTAGTTGCGGGGCTTGGATGATGCCAGTTGAAAATCGGCCAGGGGAGGGCTAGCTTAGCTGTTTGCCCCTCGGCTGTTCTCGAATTTTCAATGCCCGCACTCGCTGTCAGGAAGCTCACCAAGGTCTACAGCAACGGCCACGAAGCCCTCCAGGGCGTGGATCTCACCGTCGACGAGGGAGATTTTTTCGCCCTGCTCGGACCGAACGGGGCAGGCAAGTCGACCCTGATCGGCATCGTTACTTCCCTGATCAACAAGACCAGCGGTGAGGTGCAGGTCTTCGGGCACGACCTGGACCGGGAGGCGGAGAGGGTGAAGTCCTGCCTCGGCCTCGTGCCCCAGGAGTTCAATTTCAACCTCTTCCTTCCAGTGATCGAGGTGGTCCTCAACCAGGCGGGCTACTATGGAATTCCACGCAGAGAGGCCAGACCGAGGGCGGAATACTATCTACGCCAGCTCGATCTCTGGGACCGCCGGGATTCGGAAATGCGGGTCCTGTCGGGGGGGTTGAAGCGCCGGCTGATGATTGCCCGAGCGCTGGTGCACCGGCCGCGGCTCCTGATCCTGGACGAGCCGACCGCGGGCGTGGACATCGAGATCCGTCGCTCCATGTGGACCTTTCTGCGCGAGCTCAATGCCGAGGGCACAACCATCATACTGACGACCCACTATCTGGAGGAGGCGGAGAGCCTGTGCCGCAACATCGCCATCATCAACGGTGGGCGGATCGCCGAGCGTGCCGACATGCAGGCATTGCTGCGCAGGCTGCAGACGGAGACCTTCGTGCTGAATCTCGAGGGGCGGTTGGCCGAGCTGCCGCAGCTCGGCGGCTTCGTACTGGAGCACATCGATGATTGCACCCTGGAGGTGGCGGTGACCAAGGACAGGAGCATCAACGGCCTGTTCGAGGCCCTGTCGCGCAACGGCATCGAGGTCATCAGCCTGCGTAACAAGCAGAGCCGGCTCGAGCAGCTGTTCTTGGATATGGTGGAGAACGGCGGGGACTCCGAGGATATGCCCGCATGAATCGCTACCGGCGCTATTGGATCGCCTATTCGACCATCCTGGTCAAAGAAATCCTCCGCTTTTCGCGCATTTGGGTGCAGACGGTGCTGCCGTCCACCATCACGACGGCCCTCTACTTCGTCATTTTCGGAAGGCTCATCGGCCAGCGCATCGGGCCCATGGACGGCTTTGACTATCTGGACTTCATCGTGCCCGGGCTGGTGCTGATGGCGGTCATCACCAACGCCTACTCGAATGTGGTCTCCTCCTTCTATTCCAGCAAGTTCTCTCGCTACGTGGAGGAGTTTTTGATTGCTCCCGTTCCCAATTGGGTGATCTTGTCCGGGTTCGTTTCGGGCGGCGTCGCCCGTGGCCTGCTGGTGGGCCTGGTGGTAACCTTGGTGTCCATGTTCTTCACTGATATTCAGGTCCACAGCTACGGTGTAACCCTCCTGGTGTTCATCCTCACCGCCGTCCTGTTCGCACTCGGGGGTTTCATCAACGCCGTCTATGCCAACAGCTTCGACGACATCTCGATCATCCCCACGTTCGTGCTCACGCCCTTGACCTATCTCGGGGGTGTCTTCTACTCGATCAATTTGCTCCCGGCCTTTTGGCAGCAACTGTCCCTCGCCAACCCGGTGCTCTACATGATCAATGCCTTCCGCTACGGATTGCTCGGGACGAGCGATATCCCCTTGGGTATGGCTTTCACGATCATTCTGGGATTCATCGTCGTGTTGACGATTTTCAGCCTTTGCCTGTTGCATCGCGGTGTAGGGGTCAAGACCTGAGAGTCCTTGTCTGCACCGTTCTTAAATGGGACCATAGGTTGCATGGATGTCCGCCTCGTGTCCCTCTCAGACCTACACATGTGCCGTTCGTTTGCCTTTCCCCATGGGCCTTGCCGTCCGCAAACCCTGGCCACGAGGTGTTTTTGAGCCGTGGCTCGACGTAAGAAGACTGCCGCCCGTGCTCGCAGCGGCGGGAACCGCACCGGAAGCCGGGGTCTGCGACGCTTCATCGTCCGTTGGGGTCTGTTGCTTGTCGTTGCTGCGATTCTCGCTGCCGGCCTCTATGCCCTCTACCTGGACGGTACCGTCCGCGCCAAGTTCGAAGGCAAGCGCTGGGCGTTGCCCGCGCGGGTATACGCCCGGCCCCTCGAGCTCTACGCTGGTCGCTCTCTGAGCGTCGAGTCCCTAACGGGGGAGCTCGAGCGCCTGAAGTATCGCCGAGTGCAATCACCCAAGTATGCAGGGACCTACTCGCGGGATGGGGATCGCTTCGTGGTGCACACGCGGCCTTTCCGCTTTTGGGACGGCTCCGAGTCGGAGCGCCTGTTGGACATCGATATACAGAAGGGGGAGGTGGCCAGTCTCGAAGACGGAGCAGGTGGTCCCGACCCCGCCCTGGTGCGCCTGGATCCGGTGCTCATCGCCAGCATCTATCCCACCCATAACGAGGATCGGGTCCTGGTCCGCGGTCAGGATCTGCCGCCGCTGCTGGTCGCAACCCTGCTCGCCGTCGAGGACCGGGACTTTTACGAGCATTGGGGCGTGAACCCCCGGGCGATCGCCCGGGCCGTGTGGCACAACCTGCTGGCGGGGGGGGTGGTCGAGGGCGGCAGCACCCTGACCCAACAGCTCGTCAAGAATTTTTACCTGAGCGACGAGCGCACCCTGGCCCGCAAGCTCAACGAGGCCTTCATGGCCGTCCTCCTCGACTGGCACTACGAGAAGAGCGAGATCCTGGAGGCCTACGCCAACGAGATCTTTCTCGGTCAGGACGGCAACCGGGCCATCCACGGTTTCGGCTTGGCGAGTCGTTTCTACTTCAACCGCGACCTGGACGAGCTGGGGATTGCCGAGACGGCCATGCTGGTCGCCCTGATCAAGGGACCTTCCTACTATGATCCGCGGCGCCATCCGGCGCGTGCGCGCAAGCGGCGCAATCTGGTCATCGATACCCTCCGTGCCCGAGGCATCATCAGCGACGGGCAGGCGAAGGCAGCAAAGGATGCGCCCCTGGGCGTCAGCGACAAGGGCGGGCGGCCGGCGGGTGCGTATCCCGCCTACCTGCAGCTGGTTCGGCGCCAGCTCCAGCGGGATTACCGCGAGGAAGACCTGAGGTCCGAGGGGTTGCGCATCTTCACCACCTTGGACCCGCTGGTGCAGTCAGCCGCCGAAGAAGCGGTGCGCAAGCGGGTGCCGAAGCTGGAGCGTTCCCGCCGGTTGCCCTCTGGCAGCCTGGAGTCGGCTGCTGTCGTGACTTCTGCCGCCCAGGGGGAGGTCCTGGCCCTGGTCGGCGGGCGTGACCCGGAGTATGCGGGCTTCAATCGCGCCCTGGAAGCGGTGCGTCCCATCGGCTCCCTGATCAAGCCCGTCATCTATCTGACGGCCCTTTCGCATCCCGATCGGTACAATCTGGCGACTCCGCTCTCAGACAGCCCGGTCAGTCTGCGCACCGGGGACGGCAAGCTTTGGCGGCCCAACAACTACGACCACAAGAGTCACGGGCGGGTGCCGCTGTACAAGGCGTTGGCCAAGTCCTACAACCTGGCGACGGTCAACCTCGGCCTCGAGGTTGGTTTGGATGAGGTCCTGAGGACGCTGGGAAACCTGGGAGTGAGTCGGCCGGTGGACCCGGTTCCGGCGCTGCTGTTGGGCTCGGTGTCGCTGACACCGTTGGAAGTCGCCCAGGTCTACCAGGCCATCGCCGCCGGTGGCTTCCGTGCCCCTTTGCGCTCGATTCGCGAGGTTCTGGATGCCTCAGGCCGGCCCCTCAACCGCTATCCTCTGGCCGTGGAGCCGGCGGCGGATGCCATCGCCGTCTATCTCACGACCTGGGCCATGGAGCAGGTGGTCCGGCAGGGAACGGCCAGGTCGTTGAAAAAGCGTCTTCCGAGCGGCCTGACGGTTGCCGGAAAGACGGGCACGACGAACGGCATGCGCGACAGTTGGTTCGCTGGCTTCAGCGGCGATAAGGTCTCGGTCGTCTGGGTGGGACGGGATGACAACAAGCCGATCCGACTCAGCGGTGCCAGCGGGGCATTGCCGATCTGGGGTGATATCATGGTTTCCGTCGATAACCGATCGCTACCGGAGCTTCGTCCGGAAGGGGTCGAGGATGTCCGCATCGATCCGCGCAACGGGCTGTTGGCGGATGCCGGTTGCAGACGCGCGATGACCATACCGGTTTCCGCCGCGGGGACGCCGGACGCGACCTCCGACTGCGGCCGTGCGGTCGTTTCCGCTGCCCCGAAGACGGCGAAGAAGGAGGCCGGCTCCGACAAGGTCGATAACAAGAGGGCGGGTGGCGGTTTCGGGGAGTTCATGCGTGGGTTTTTTGGTAACTGATGAATAAGCGTTTGCCGATTCTATTGTTGGTGTCCGGTCTTGCCGCTTGCGCGTCCTATGAGCGAGCCGGCCCGCCCGCCCCGGTCGTGACCGCCGGACGGCAGCCGGCCGCCCAGACCCCGGCGAAGCCCGTGCAGACACCGCCGCAGGAGGAAAAGGTGGAGGTGTATGCGTATCGTCCGCCTGCGTCGGCCCCGGACGCCCCGGTGCCTTCGGAAGCCGCCCCAACCGAGGGTGCAGGCCACCCGAGCGGCGAGCCTGTTTCGGAAATCGCCGCACCGGCTCCGGTCGAGGTGACCTCCCAGGACACGAGCGAGGGCGCACCACCTTCGAGCGAGCCGCCTGAGGAGAAGGCATCGACGCCGACTCCGGCACCTGAAGTCGTCGTCGCCCATGTACCACCCCCCCCCTTGACTCCAACCTTGTCTCCGGCAGCGGATTCCCTGATCAAGAAGGCCGAGCAGGAGCGTCAGGCAAGGGATTACGTTGGCGCCGCGGCGACCCTGGAACGCGCTCTGGGCATTCAGCCCCAGGAGCCCTATATCTGGAACCGTTTGGCGCGGGTGCGGATGGAGCAGGGGCTCTATGCGCAAGCGGGTACATTGGCCTTGCGCTCGAATGCCTTGGCCGGTGATCAAGCCGCCCTCAAACAGGACAATTGGCGCATGATCGCGGCTGCGCGTCGTGCCGTAGGCGACACGGCGGGAGCTGCGGAGGCGGAGCGGAAGGCCCAGGGGGGCTAGGCCGCCAGAGCCGTAGTCATGGAAGATTCCAGACGCCATGGTGTCGTCCGGAAGGGGCAGCGACGATTCCGCCGTGGGCATCCCTCGACCCCTGTCCGGATGTGCAAGGGCTTGGTGATCAGGTCGAGTCTGCGCTCGTCGGTGGCCCCTCTTGCGGCAGGGTTCTAGAGGCGGGGGCTTGGCGAGCCGGATCGCCGACGTCTTAGGCTCCGAAGGGCTGCTGTCCGAGCGCCTCTCGGGTTATCACCACCGTCCCCAGCAACAGGCGATGGCCGAAGCGGTCGCCGATCTGCTGGGCCGGGGCGGGACGCTCATCTGCGAGGCAGGTACCGGTACCGGTAAGACCTTCGCCTATCTGGCTCCAGCTCTGCTTTCCGGGCGCAAGGTGCTGGTTTCGACCGGCACCCGCAACCTTCAGGATCAGCTCTTCCATCGCGATCTGCCCCTCGTCCGCGAGGTGCTGAAGGTTCCTGTACGCATTGCCATGCTCAAGGGACGGGGAAACTATCTGTGCCGCTACCGCCTGGAAGCAGCCCTGCAGGACCATCGGCGCCGGCTCATGGAGCTGCGCCGACAGCTGCTGCAGGTGCGCGATTGGGCCGCGGTTACCCGCAGCGGGGACGTGGCCGAGCTCGATCTACCGGATGATGCCCCCGTGTGGCCGGCGGTGACCTCGAGCAGCGACAACTGTCTCGGCCAGAGCTGCCCGGAGTGGGATTCCTGTCATCTGGTGGAGGCGCGGCGCCGCGCTCAGGGCGCAGATCTGGTGGTTATCAATCATCACCTCCTGTGTGCGGACCTCTCGTTGCGGGACGAGGGAGTCGGCGAGATCCTTCCCGGGGCGGATTGCTTCATCGTGGATGAAGCACACCAGCTGCCGGAGGTGATGGGCAGCTTCTTCGGCACCGCGGTGAGCAGCCGCCAACTCCTGGACTTGACCCGAGATCTGGATGTCGAATACCGGCGCGAGGCCGGCGATGCCCCGGACCTGCTCGAGCGAGCCGGCGACCTGCGCCGCAGCGTGCTGGACCTACGCTCGGGCCTGGGGGAGGAGAGCCGGCGTGGACCCTGGAGGGAGATTGCCGAGGATGCCGCCGCGGTGCGGGCATTGGATGTTGTGCGTACCCGGCTCTTGGATCTGCACTCGGCCCTCGATGCGCTTCGGGGGCGTGGCAAAGGGCTCGACAGCTGCCTTGCCCGCAGTGCCGACCTGGGTCAGCGTCTGACCCGGCTCACAGAGGGGGGCGAGCCGGGAGATATCCGCTGGTACGAAACCCAGGGGCAGGGTTTTCGGCTGCACCAGACGCCCCTCGAGGTGGCGGATATTTTCCAGGCCCATAGGCAACAGCACCCGGCAGCCTGGATCTTCACGTCCGCAACCCTGGCGGTGGGCGAGCGCTTCGATCACTTCGCCCGCCAACTGGGTATCCTCGATGCGCGCACGGAGCGTTGGGAAAGCCCCTTCGACTATGCCCGCCAAGCCCTGTGGCTCATCCCCAGGGACATGCCGGATCCCGCGTCACCGGCCTATGCAGAGGCCGTCGCCGCGCTCGCGGCGCGCGTCCTCGAATACAGCCGGGGGCGTGCCTTTCTGCTCTTCACCAGTCACCGCGCTCTGCGCGAGGCCGCGCAATGGCTGGAGTCGCGCACTCCCTATCCGCTCCTGGTTCAGGGGAGCGCCCCCCGCGCCGAGCTTCTGGAGCGTTTCCGGCGCCTGGGAAATGCGGTGCTGCTGGGCACTGCGAGCTTCTGGGAGGGGGTGGACGTGCGCGGCGAGGCCCTGTCCTGCGTTGTCATCGACAAGCTGCCCTTCGCCTCCCCGGGGGATCCGGTCCTCGCGGCGCGCATCGAGGCCTTGCGGCGCCAGGGCGGCAATCCCTTTCGGGATTTTCAGCTGCCGCAGGCCGTCATCGCCCTGAAGCAAGGGGCGGGGCGGCTGATCCGCGATGCCCGGGATCGAGGTGTCCTGGTGGTTTGCGATCCGCGCTTGCTGAGCCGCTCCTACGGTCGTGCATTCACCGACAGCCTGCCCCCGATGGCGCGATGCCGGGATCTGCAGGAGGTTGAACGGTTTTTCGCGGCGGACCCCGCAGCCTGATCCGGAGGGGGGGATTCTCCTGGTTACGAAGATACTTGCCGTAGATACATCGGGTGAGGCCTGCTCCGCGGCGCTCCTGATCGGTGCCGAGGTCGAGCAACGTCTGGAGCGGACGCCGCGCCGCCACGGCGAGCTGGTGCTGGGAATGATGGATGAGCTCCTCGCCGCGGCAGGCATGGGCCTGGGGCAGCTCGATGGTCTTTCCTTCGGGCGTGGCCCCGGCTCCTTCACGGGTGTGCGCATTGCCGCGTCAGTGGTGCAGGGAGCGGCCTTCGGGGCGGACCTGCCCGTCGTTCCCGTTTCCACCTTGGCCGCGCTGGCGCAGGGGCAGTTGCGCTCCGGCAGCCCTGCGCCCGTGCTGGTCGCTCTCGATGCCCGCATGGGAGAGCTGTACTGGGGTCCATACCTGCCGGGTGACGGGGGTTTGATGAAGCCGGCAGGGGTGGAGGAGGTCGCCGCTCCGCACATGGCTCGGCTTCCGCCGGAAGGTCGCTGGATCGGCGTCGGCAGTGGTTGGGCAGCCCATGGTGAGGTGCTGCGCGAGCGCCTGGGATCGCGGCTGCTGTCGGCAATGCCGGACCGCGCATGCGAGTCCCGCGATATCGCGATCCTCGCCGCTGCGGAGCTCGCGGCGGGGCGTTGGGTGCCGGCGGAGCGGGCCCTGCCCTTGTATCTACGCGACCGGGTGACCGCTGGGGCCTGAGGCGCTCGTCCCCGAGTGTTGCCCGTGGCCGTGTCCCGACTCGCCCCCGTGACGGCAGTGGCGCTTCAGGCAGCTGATCACGTAATGCAACAAGGTTGCGAGGACGGCTACGAAGACGCCGCCGCTCCCGGCGATCACTCCGACCTTTCCCACCCCCGAGTAGGAGAGTGTCAGCCAGGTGAGAAAGGCGCTTACCACCGCGATGAAGATCACCAGGAGGAAGGGCCAGGGCGTACTACTGCATTTTGGACAAAGCTTCATAATAGAACCTTTACATCTCGGATTATATTAGACCCCGCCGTGGTGTTCGATCCAATGAAAATGCGCAATAGAAAACCATGATCCCGGATTCCGGGCCCCGGAGGCCGGCAAAACAGACGGGCCGGACCTCCCGGCAGTTGCTCGCGGGTCTGTTCGATCAGGCGCTGGCGGCGGTGGGTGGGCGCCAGTCCGTGCGACGGGCCCTGCAAGCGCAAGTCGTTGATGCACCCATGACCCTCATCGCCGTGGGCAAGGCGGCCCAATCCATGACCGAGGGCGCCTGGGATGTCCTGGGCGAGCGGATCCGTGGTGGCCTGGTGATCTCCAAGCCGGGCCATCTGGCTCCCGAGAGGCTTGCACGATTTTCCTTGGAAGGGATCGAAGGGGGGCACCCGGTGCCCACGGAAGGCAGTCTTTCAGCGGGACGACGCCTGCAGGGGGTCCTGGAGGAAGCTGGTGAGGAAACTCTGCTGTTTCTGATCTCCGGTGGTGCTTCGAGCTTGGTGGAGGTGCCCGTTTCGGGGCTGGGCCTTTCGGACCTGGCGCGGCTCAACGAATGGCTCCTGGGCAGCGGGCTGCCCATCGAGGCCATGAATCTCGTTCGCAAGTCGGTCTCCCGCATCAAGGGGGGCGGTCTCCTGTCGGCGCTCGGGGGGCGCAGGGTGCGGGCCCTTGCCATCTCGGATGTCCCCGGCGATGACCTCCGGGTCATCGGCTCCGGGCTTCTGGTCCCTGAGCACGACCTCGCGTCCCGGCTGGCTGCGCTCGATCTGCCGGACTGGCTGCGGAGCTGGATCGACCGGGGCCTGACGGAGCGAGCCGAGATACCGGCGCAGGGCCCAGAGATCGAGCTGATCGCGACCCTGAATGTTGCCAAGGATCGGGCTGCCGCCGCGGCGGAGGCGGCTGGAGCTGAGGCCCACCTGCACCGGGAATTCCTGGACGGCGACGCCGCCGAGCGTGGGCGGGATCTGGCCAACAGGCTGATCGAAGGACCGGCTGGGCTGCATATCTGGGGTGGAGAGACGACGGTGCACCTGCCTGCGAGTCCCGGGAGCGGCGGGCGCAATCAGCACTTGGCCTTGGCGGCGGCGGTGGAGCTCGCCGGAAGGGACGACTGTTTCTTGCTCAGTGCCGGAACGGATGGTACCGACGGTCCAACGGAAGACGCCGGCGCCCTGGTGGACGCCGGCACCCGCGAGAGGGGGGAGCGGGAAGGGCTCGACGCCGTCTCTGCGCTGGCTGCCGCGGACGCCGGCTCCTTTCTGGCTGCCAGCGGCGACCTGATCCACACGGGTCCAACCGGCACCAACGTCATGGACTTGGTGTTGGGTCTCAGACTCTGAGGGGGCGGGCTCATCGCTCCGGTCCGATCCTTTCCCTGGTCCAGCCTTCCTCCGAGACTACGAGCATTTCCGCAGCATTTTCGTACCACTCCGCGAGCACGATGCGGACTGCAGGCTTGCCGTCGATCTCGAGGAGGTGATCCGTGGGTCGGTGGGTGTGCCCATGGATGAGCCGCTCGGCCCCGAAACGGTACATGTAGTCCTCTACCGTTCGTTGGCTCACGTCCATGATGTCCTGCGTCTTTTCCGCGATAGCCTCACCGCTCTTGCGGCGGTAGTCGTCGGCGACGGCCCGGCGTTTGGCTAGCGATTTCCAAAGAAAGAGACGTCTTACGACAGGATTGCGGACGCGGCGGCGGAATCTCTGGTAGGGCAGGTCGTCGGTGCACAGCAGGTCCCCGTGCATGAGCAAGGTAGGGGTGCCGACCAGATCGATCCGCGTCGGGTCATTCAGCAGGGTACATCCGGTGTCGCGGGCGAAGGTGCGTCCGAGCAGGAAATCCCGGTTGCCGTGCATCAGGCGACAACCGGTACCGGACTCCGTCAAATCGCGCAGGGCCGAGCGGATCTCGGGGTAGGGTGGCTGGTCGTCGTCGTCACCGATCCAGGCGTCGAACAGATCGCCCAGCACATAGAGGACATCCGCTTTTCGCGCACGCCCGCGCAGGAAGTCGAGGAAGAGCTCCACCCTCGCGGGCCGCTCGGGGGCCAGATGGAGGTCGGAGATGAAGAGGGATTCGGGCAAGATGAAGCGAGAGTAAGAGGCGGAGATAAGTCGCTCGTTTCCCTCCGCCCCCCGAATTCCAGGGCTTGTTGCTTTTACATCGCGGCGCGGGCAGTCCCTATTCGACAACCTCCGCCTTCTCGATGATCACATCCTCCACGGGCACGTCCTGGTGACCACGCCTGGAGCCCGTTTTGACACCCTCGATGGAGCTCACCACGTCCATCCCTTCGGTTACGCGACCGAAGACGCAATAACCCCAGCCGTCCTGTCCCGGGTAGTCCAGGAAGCCGTTGTCGGCCACATTGATGAAGAATTGGGAGCTGGCCGAATGCGGCTCCATCGCGCGGGCCATGGCAATGGTTCCCGCGAGGTTCTTGAGCCCGTTCTTGGCCTCGTTGCGGATCGACTGGCGGGTGGGCTTTTCGGTGAAGTCCGCCGACATCCCGCCGCCCTGGATCATGAAGCCGTCGATCACCCGGTGGAAGAGGGTACCGTCGAAGTGACCGTCGCGCACATAGCGCTCGAAGTTTTCACAGGTCTCGGGGGCCTTCTCGGCGTCCAGCTCGATGAGGATATCGCCGTGGTTGGTGCTCAGCTTGATCATGGTCTACTCCTGGTCAGCCGCCGACTCGGCTGATCTGCTCGATGACGACCGGTGCCTTGGGCACGTCCTTCGGGAAGGGACCGCCGGCTCCCGTCGGGGTTGCAGTGATCTCGTCAACGACATCCATGCCGTCCGTCACCTTGCCGAATACCGCATATCCCCAGCCACGCGTGTCTTTGGATCTATGGTTCAGGAAGCTGTTGTCCTTCAGGTTGATGAAGAACTGGGCGGTTGCAGAGTCGGGGTCGTTGGTGCGGGCCATGGCGATGGTGCCGCGCTTGTTCTGCAGCCCGTTGTCGGCCTCGTTCTTGATCGGCTCGTGGGTGGGCTTCTGGCTCATGTTCCGGTCGAACCCACCCCCCTGGATCATGAAGCCCGGGATGACCCGGTGGAAGAGGGTCCCCTTGTAGAAGCCCTCGTCTACGTAGCGGAGAAAGTTGTCGACGGTAGCCGGCGCCTTGTCGCGGTCGAGCTCGAGGGTTATACGCCCTTTATTGGTCTGGATGAGCACCTTCGGGTTGTCCGCGAAGGCCGAGGGCGCGGATCCCAGAAGGATCAGCAGGGTGGCTGCGGTTGCGAGCAGTCGTCGCATAGTGGGTGTCCTCTCGACGGATATGTCGTGGGGGCGCATCTTACGGACTTTGATGCGGTCGCGAAAGTCTCACGCATTTGCGGCACGCGAGGGCTTTGCTACCATCCGACGGTTTGACGGACCTTCTCCTGCCTCCCAGATGCTCCAGATCTACAACAGCCTGACCAGAAAGAAAGAAGAATTCGTGCCCATCGAGCCCGGCCGGGTGCGTATGTACGTCTGCGGTATGACCGTGTACGACCTGTGTCACCTGGGACATGCCCGGGTCATGGTGGTCTTCGACGTCTTCTACCGATACCTGCGTGAGCGCGGATACGAGGTCGACTACATCCGCAACATTACGGACATCGACGACAAGATCATCAATCGTGCCAACGATCGGGGCGAGCCCTTCGGTGATCTCACGGAGCGCTATATCGCCGCCATGCACGAGGATTCCGAGGCTTTGGGCATCCTGCCGCCCACGCAGGAGCCGAGGGCCACAGCCCATATGGCCGAGATCCTGGCCATGATCCAGGCACTGCTCGACAAGGGCCATGCCTATCGGGCCGACAACGGTGACGTCTACTACGACGTGCGAAGCTTTCCCGATTACGGCAAGCTCTCGGGCAAGTCCATCGACGACCTGGAGGCGGGTGCCCGGGTCGAGGTCGGGGAGCTCAAGCGCGATCCCCTGGATTTTGCCCTCTGGAAGGCGTCCAAGCCAGGGGAGCCCGCCTGGGATTCTCCGTGGGGGCCGGGCCGTCCGGGGTGGCACATCGAGTGCTCGGCCATGTCCACCTCCTGCCTGGGTAGCCACTTCGACATCCACGGTGGCGGCGCGGATCTGCAGTTCCCACACCACGAGAACGAGATCGCTCAGTCCGAAGGTGCCACCGGCGAGCCCTTCGTGAACCTCTGGATGCACAACGGCTTCGTGCGGGTCAACGAGGAGAAGATGTCCAAGTCCCTGGGCAACTTCTTCACCGTGCGCGAGATCCTTACCCGCTATCGACCCGAGGAAGTGCGCTATTTCATCCTCACCAGCCATTACCGCAGCCCCCTCAACTATGACGACGAGCACCTGGACAATGCCCGGGCCGCTCTGACTCGCTTCTACACCGCACTGCGCGGCCTTCTTCCCGCCGATGCGCAACCGTCCGATGGAGAAGCCTTCCTACAGCGTTTTCACGAGGCCATGGACGATGACTTCAACACCCCCAAGGCACTAGCGGTTCTGTTCGATTTGGCGAAGGAGATCAACCAGGTACGGGGAGCGGATGCGAGTAGGGCGGTTGGCTTGGGAGCGCGGCTGCGGGAACTCGGGGCGATTCTGGGAATCCTTCAGGACGACCCCAACGCTTATTTGCAAGGTCATATTAGCCCTGTACACACGACTGTCACTGACCACGCAGTGGGTACAGACCACGTTACCGTAACCAAGAAATATACCGAAGACCAAGTGGACGTCTTGATCAAGCAGCGTGCCGAAGCACGCAAGTCCAGGAACTGGGCGGAAGCAGATCGGATACGGGACGAGCTACAGAGCGCAAACATCCTCTTGGAAGATGGCCCTGAGGGAACCAGTTGGCGGCGGGGCTGAAATGGAAGCTTTCGGCGCAGGATGTACGTTTAGAGTCTTTGCATTGACGCCCCAATAGGGAGTCGATACATGCCGCTTGAAGCTCCTACATCGCCGGATCTCTATGCCGAGCTCGAAGCCCTGCCGGAGAATTTGGTAGGGGAGATTATCGACGGCGAACTGCATACCCAGCCACGCCCAGCCGCCCCCCATGCGGTGGCTATGTCCGGTCTCGGCGCCGATCTTCTCGGTGCCTTCCAACGGGGACGTGACGGACCGGGCGGCTGGTGGATCCTCATCGAGCCCGAGCTGCACTTCATTCGGGACACCCAGGTCCTGGTCCCAGATATCGCCGGGTGGCGCCGGGAGCGCATGCCGCGAATGCCGGAGGATCATCGCTTCGAAGTGGTGCCGGACTGGGTCTGCGAGGTGCTGTCATCCTCCACGGCGCGGAAGGATCGGGTCATCAAGATGCCTGTCTATGCGCGTTTCGGCGTCGCCCATCTCTGGCTCCTTGACCCGATTGCCCGCACGTTGGAGACCTTTTCCCTGGAAGCCGGGCGATGGGTCGTCACGGGACAGTTCAAGGACGATGAGCTGGTGTCCATCGTCCCTTTCGAGGCGGTGAATCTGGAGCTTGCAAACCTCTGGCTACCGGTGGCCAAGCAGCCCGACTCGGACCAGACCGAAGCGGGCTGATCGCGGGCGCTTCAGGAGGAGGAGCCGAGCGCAGCGGCGTGCAGCTCTGCCGCCTGGAGGGTGTTTTCGAGCAGGCTGGCGATGGTCATTGGGCCGACCCCGCCCGGGACGGGAGTAATCCAGCCGGCACGCTCCTTCGCGCTCTCGAAGTCCACGTCTCCCACCAGCTTACCCTCCGAAGTACGGTTCATGCCCACATCGATGACCAGGGCGCCTTCCTTGATCCAATCCCCGCGGACGAGCTCCGGTTGTCCTACCGCAACGACCAGTACGTCGGCACGGCGGGCCTTCTCGGCCAGGTCCTTGGTGCGGCTGTGACAAACCGTGATGGTGCAGCGGGCCGCCAGCAGCTCCAGGGCCATCGGGCGGCCCACGATGTTGGACTGGCCGATGATCACCGCGTCCAGCCCTTCGAGCTTGCGTCCGGTACGCTCCAGCATGGTCATGATGCCCTTGGGCGTGCAGGAGCGCAGCACCGGCATGCGTAGAACCAGTCTGCCGACGTTGTAGGGGTGGAAGCCGTCCACGTCCTTGGTGGGGAGGATGCGCTCGATGACCGCTTCCTCGTCGACGTGGTCCGGCAGCGGGAGCTGGACCAGGATGCCATCGATCCGCTCGTCGGCATTGAGGGAATCGATCAGCTCCAGCAAGCGATCCTGGGAGGTGTCGTCGGACAACTCGTGCAGCTCGGAGTGAAAGCCCACTTCCGCGCAGGCGTTGCGCTTGCTTCGCACGTAGATGCCGGATGCCGGATTGTTGCCCAGCAGCACCACTGCCAAACCGGGTCGGCGCCCGCCGCCCGCCAGCAGGGTTTCGACTTCGGTCTTGATCGCGGCGCGTGTCTCCGCAGAGATGGTTTTGCCGTCGAGGATCTGTGCGCTCATGGGCCTTTCCTAATCTTGATCGTGCTCGGAGCCTTGCATCATAGAATGCCAGAAAAAAAACCCGCTTGCGGCAAGCCGACAAGCGGGTTTCAAATCACCACCAGAGGAGGATAGGTGGGTGATTTGTCGATGGAAAGATCCGCTACGCGATACTGCTTGCTGCTCACGCCTTTCCAACGACTCGACTATTACAGCGCTCGGCTGGTCTGGCGGCACTGATAAACGTCAATATTCGACGGGTAAATTTACCTTTTTCTACCGCCACTGCGATTTGCGTGCCTTGGGGCCGACGCGAGGCGTGGAAGCGCTAGGGTCAGCTCAGATATCCGCCACCACCTTGTCGTAGAAGGCCAGGAAGTCGTCGGGAGTCTCGCCCTCGCGCCACTCGATGGCGGTGCGCGGGTGCTGGTTCATCTGGCCCGTGATGTTGTAGGGAAGCAGAGGCCCCCACTCGAGCTCCCGGCGCAGGGGCAGAATATGCTCCTGGATGACCTTTATGATGGGCCGTACTTTGAATTTGGGGTTGCGCAGAAACCCCAGCAGCAGTTCCGTGTGGCAGTTGCCGGCGCCGCGCCCGAATCCGAAGATGGTCGAATCCACTCGGTTGCAGCCGCAGATGATCGCCTCGATGGTATTGGCGAAGGCGAGCTGCTGGTTGTTGTGGGCATGGATGCCGATTTCTTTCCCTGTGCCCTCCAGTGCGCTCGCGTACTTGTGGTAGAGCAGGTCAATCTGCTCCCGATAAAGATGGCCGAAGCTGTCGACGATGACCATGGCGATCGCCGGAGTCTTTGTGATCGCCTCCAACACCGTGTCGATCTCCCGATCAGTGATGTTGGAAACTGCCATCAGGTTGGCGGTGGTCTCGTACCCCAGCTCGGAGGCGTGTGCGATCATGTCGACGGCCTCCGAGACCTGGTGCGCATAGAAGGCGACCCGGATCATGTCGAGGGGGCTTTCCGCTGCCGGGACGAGGTCCGTCCGCCCGTCGCTCTTGCCCGCATCCGCCATGGCTGCCAGCTTGAGGCCGGTGGTTTGCGAGTCGTGGCTACCCACGACGCGGCGGAGATCCTTTTCGTCGCAATGCCGCCAGGGTCCGAACTTGTCGGGCGGGAAGATACGCTTCGAATTCTTGTAGCCGATCTCCATGTAATCGATGCCGGCATCGACGCATGCCTGGTAAACGGCGCGTACCTGCTCGTCACTGAAGCGGTGGGCGTTCACGAGGCCGCCATCGCGGATCGTGCAGTCTAGAACCTTGAGCTCGGGTCGGTAGGTGATCCAGGGGGCCTTGTCGGACATTGCGCTTTCTCCCGGAAGGCAAGGGAAAACTTCAAATTTTCCCTCTTAGCGATTGTGCTGGCAAGCCCTACTGTGCAGATGGCGAAGAAGCACGACCGCAACCGTGGTTTTTTAGAAAACCACAATGTACTAATATAATAACTGTATTATTCGGTGGCGCAGCCTCACTGAAGAGGCGGATATTTCGAATTCCCGGATCTCGGTGGGTGAGCCGCAACGTTTCGGAGTCGATGAAACTTCGCTCGACTGTCGCCACCTACCACTCCGGACTCTGATGGGCATGCATCAATGGCATACACGGAAACTCGAATCGGCGAAGAGCCCCCTCACACTCCTTCTGTGGGTGCTGGTGTCTCGGAGAGAGAGAAGAGACTCTCAGGCGGACAATCGCGCGAGATCCTCGCGGAGCATCTGGATCGGCTCCTGATCCAGCTCGACCGGCCCGAAGCGGCGGTCGACACGAGCTTGGCCCGGGAGACCCTGATGGACCTGTCCGCGGACATCGTTTCCCGGACTTTCACCTTCCGGAGCAGTGATTATCGCTGGATTCTCGATCGCCTCACCGGTGTTTACGGACAGGGGTTCGGCCGGCGTGTCCAAGAGCCGCTCGTCGCCACCGCCGCCGCCTATGGCCAGGTCATCGAGACCATCAGTAACGCCTGTCCGGACCAGGACTACCGAGAGGCCGTGGGTCAGCTCTTTTGCTACATGAGCCGCCTGTTCAGAAACCGGGAAGACAGCTGGAAGCTGGTCTACCGGCACATCCTCGCGATTCCGGATGCGGTCGCGGCCAAACAGCTCCTGAACCGCGCGCTCTTCGTCGAAATCCAAGAATGGGCCGAGGCGGGCGTGGACAATCTTTTTTCCATTCGCCAAGATCTCTATGAGAGAATCGCAGCGCAGACGACCAGGATCGAAGATCTCGACCGGCGAATCCTGGATCTGGCAAGGGGACTACGGCGCCCTCGATCGACAACGGCCGCGTCTGCCGGCTCGAATGTGATCGATCTGCAAGAGGTGCGTGAGAAGCGCCTGATCGCGACCCTGGAGCATGAGAGGCGGGGGCTCATGGAGGATCGGGAAGGAGAGGGAACCGTCGTGGCGCTCGTAGAGTCCGATATCCGCGAGTTCGAAGAAATGCTGAGGAGCACCAGACGTGCCTACTTCGTGCGTACGGTTTGAGTCGGGCGCGCCCAAGAAGCGGCTCCCCATGCTCGACCCTTTTTGGCACAGTGATTACCGATGACGACAAGAAGCATCCTGCCTGTTCTGCCCACCACCTGGAAGCCACTGCTTACCGGCGGGGTCGCAATCGCATTGTCTGCGCTGCTCGCGTCCTGCGCCGCGCTTTATCCGTCGAAACCGAGCCCGGAGCCTGCGCCGGAGCCGGCGGTGGTGGAGAAGAAGCCGCCGCCCAAGCCTATCAAGCCACCGCCCCCGTCCCGACTCTACCAGTGGAAGGGGAGCGATGATTACGTATCGCGCATCGAGATCAGCATCAACGAGCAGAAGGCGCGCTTCTACAACGGCGACAAAGAGGTCGGCTGGACTACGGTGGCATCCGGTCTCTACAAGAGGCCGACGCCGGTCGGGAGCTTCGCCGTTCTGGAGAAGGTCCAGAACAAGAGGTCCAACCTCTACGGAAGGATCTACAATAAGAACGGGAAGCTGGTTAAGAGAAACGCCAATCTGTACGTGGATTCCGTCCCCGCGGGCGGGCGCTTCGTTGGCGCGTCCATGCCTTTTTTCCTGCGCCTGACCAATGACGGCATCGGTATGCACGGAGGGCCCATACCCCATCCCGGCAGGCGGGCATCCCACGGGTGCATACGTATGCCGAAGAAGTTCGCACCCATCCTCTACCGTTATGTGAGTGTCGGTACGCCCGTGACCATCAAAGGAAAGGGCCCCACTTATGCGAGCTATCTGAAGAAACAGCGGAAATCGGCGCCGAAACGGGCGCCTGCGGTTGCGGCCAAGCCCGAATCGGCAGTTGCGAGCGTGGATAAGCCTGCATCTCCTACACCCGGCCAGTCTCCGGGCACACCACAGCCGACGGCGGTACCGGGTGGGG
>Ga0210085_1000235_pt1 | contig 24713 bp, 23 predicted proteins | sample China_Galinas_PW_5_FD_184866 | JGI IMG/M metagenome (GOLD analysis project Ga0210085, IMG submission 184866) | Wetland microbial communities from San Francisco Bay, California, USA, that impact long-term carbon sequestration - China_Galinas_PWC_D1... | ecosystem: Environmental > Aquatic > Marine...
GTCGTGGCCGCGGCGTCGTCGTCGCCACCGGCATGCAGACCGAATTCGGTAAAATCGCCGAACAGGTTGCCGCGATCGAGGTAGATAAAAGCCCGTTGGAGAAGCGTACCGACGAGATCGGAAAGTGGTTGGGTCTGATCAGTTTTTCAATTTGCGGTCTGGTTGTCGCCATCAGCCTTTTGCGTGAACTGCTGTTCGGCACGGTCGACACGGGCTTTGTGCTGAGAATGCTGATGTTTGCCATTGCATTGGCCGTGGCCGCGGTACCCGAAGCGCTGGCGGCGATTGTCACCGGAGCCCTCGCGCTCGGTATGCACGCCATGGCCCGCGAGAATGCCCTGGTTAAAAAAATGCCGGCCGTCGAAACCCTTGGATGCACCACCGTCATCTGCACCGACAAGACGGGGACTTTGACACGCGGCGAGATGACGGTTCGACGGGTGTTCACCGCGGGCCGGTCGATCGAGGTCACCGGGACGGGGTACGATCCGGAAGGAGCCTTCAACCATCCGGGCGGCAGACCGTTGACAACTGACGTCGCGCTCAACCACCTGCTGACGGGCGGGGTGCTGTGTAACGATTCGGAACTTCGCAGTGCTGAAGACGGTTGGACCATAAAGGGTGATCCCACCGAAGTCGCCTTTCTGACTGCGGCCGTCAAGGCCGGCATTTCCCTCGAGGAAACGCGTTTGGTGCAACCGCGAATTGAAGAGTTTCCTTTCAGTTCTGAAAGAAAGCGCATGACGACGATCCACCGGCAAGAGAGTGGTGAGCCGATAGCATACATGAAAGGGGCACCCGAAGTTGTCTTGAATCGCTGCACCTTTACGCTCGAGGCCGGCGAAATTGTCCCGCTGACATCCGAAAAGCGGGCCGACATTATGCTGAACGGCACGGCCATGGCCGGCGATGCCCTGCGGGTGCTAGGGGTCGCATCCCGGCGCCTTCTTGACGTCAAGGGTCCGGACCATGCGATCGAGACTGACATGGTCTTTCTCGGCCTGATCGGCATGATGGACCCGCCGCGCGAAGAGGCGTTGGCTGCCGTTCGAACGTGCCGTGAGGTCGGAATCAAACCGGTCATGATCACCGGTGATCACCTGCAGACCGCCGTGGCCGTGGCCGGGGAACTCGACATATACCGTGACGGGGATCTGGTGCTGACCGGGAAAGAACTGGAGGAGATGTCCGATGTGCAGTTCGAAGCCCTTGTCGACAAGGTCACCGTCTACGCCAGGGTTTCCCCGCTCGACAAACTGAAGATTGTCAAGGCCTGGAAGGCCAGGGGTGACGTCGTGGCCATGACCGGTGACGGGGTCAACGACGCGCCGGCCCTGAAGAACGCCGACATCGGCATTGCCATGGGCATCAGCGGTACGGACGTGGCCAAGGAAGCGGCCGACATGATTCTGAGCGATGACAACTTTGCCACGATCGTCAGCGCCATCGAAAGGGGACGCTGGATCTATGACAACATCAAAAAATACCTGGCATACCTGTTGCAATGCAACATCACCGAGGTGATCGTCATCGGCGGCATTGTCCTTGTGCTCGGACCTGAATTACTGCCCTTGCTGCCGGCCGCCATTCTGTACATCAATCTGGCATCCGACGGCCTCCCGGCCCTGGCATTGGGGGTGTCCCCGCCGGACAGAGACATTATGCAGCGCCCGCCGCGGGACCCGAAGGATAGCTTCTTCAGTTGGGACATCCTTTCCTTCATCCTGAGAGCGGTCCTGATAGAAAGCCCATTCTTTTTCCTTATCTTTTATCTCAACTTGTCCAACCTCACCCAGGCCCGCACCACTATCTTTTTTCTCTTTATCGTTGTCGAGTTCGTGATCGCCTTGAATTGCCGCTCGCTCACTTTCAGCATCTTTCAGGCGCCGCCGCACAAATGGCTTCTGATGGCTTTAGGTTGGGAGCTGGTCCTGGTCGCCGTTCTCGTCCAAATCCCGGCCGTGCGGGAGGCCTTCGGCATCACCGTACCGACCCTCGCCGAACTGGCACTTGTGTCAACCGTTGGACTACTGGTTTTTGTTCTGATAGAGGCCACCAAGTTTGTCTTAAGAAAAAGAAAGTAGGTAATAGGTGTGGTGACATTCAATTATATTTGCAGTGAATGCGGACAGCGGTTCGACATCGATCCCCGTCGGTGTGTCTGTCCTTTTTGTTCCGAAAGGCAGGCGGATGATCAACCCCTATCAGGCGTCCTGGAGGTCGAACTGCAAGGAACGACCTCGGGAAAGGAGGTCGATGTCGCAGAACTGCTGCCGGTGGAGTCGCGTTTCTTTCCGCCTATTCCGGTGGGGAATACGCCCCTGTGGGAACCGGGAATCCTGCGAAAAGAACTCGGCTTCGACGCCCTCTATATCAAGGACGACGGCGTCAATCCCACCAGTTCGTTAAAGGACAGGGCCTCCGTTTTGGTGTCCGCATTCGCGAAACAAAACGGCATCGATACCATCGTGGTGGCGTCCACCGGCAATGCCGGCTCTTCCATGGCCGGCATCGGGGCGGCAGCCGGCCAGAAGGTGATCCTCTTTCTTCCCAAAACCGCCCCTTCGGCCAAACTGATTCAGGCCTTGCAATACGGGGCAACGGTTCATCGGGTGGACGGTAACTACGACCGGGCGTACGATTTATCGATGGCGTATTCCCAGGCAGTCGGTGGTATGAGTCGCAACACGGCCTACAATCCCATGACGATCGAGGGGAAAAAGACCGTCTCTCTGGAACTCTACCGGCAGCTGAGGCAAGCCCCGGACGTCCTGTTCGTGGGTACCGGGGACGGCTGCATCGTCGCCGGTGTTTACAAAGGGTTCCGGGACCTTCGACAACTGGGGTATATCGAAGACATCCCGCAGATCTTCTCGGTCCAGTCGGACACATCGGACGCCCTCCACCGGGCATTCAAAACCGGACGATTCGACAACATTCCCACACGGACGGTGGCCGATTCCATATGCGTGGATGTCCCCCGTAACGGTATTTTCGCGCTGAGCCTGCTGAAGAAGTACAACGGCCAGGTGATCACCGTAACCGACGAGAAGATCCTCGCGGCCCAGGCCCGGCTGTCGCGCTCCACGGGCCTGTTCACGGAACCGGCAAGCGCGGCCGCATTTGCCGGATTCTTGAAGGTTCGAGAAGAACTTCCTCGCGATGCCGTCGTTGTGATCCTGGCGACCGGAAACGGTCTCAAGGACAGCGCGGCTGGCGCCAAGGCCATCACCATACCGGAGCGGGCCATTCGATCGATGGACGATATCGTATAACGCGACTTTCTCATTCGCATTTCTCATCGGCGATCGGAAGATAATAAAAAAGGAAAGAACATTGATCGATCTGAGTGTAAACACCACTATTCGTGACAAAACCGTCGATTACTGCCGTGAAAAGATGATCACTCTCCCCACCTTTGCGATGATGAATAATCCGCAAAAGGTGCCCGGGAAAATCAAAGACCAGCTAAGGCACATCGATTTGTGGGAAGTCCATCCGGCGAACCTGTATCGCATCTGCTGGAAAAACGACCCCCAGGAGTCCGGAGGCTTGTTCGGTGGGGTCAACCACCGGGTGTTGCCGCCGGAGTTCACCGGCTGCCGGGCGACGATCATTGTGCTCGTCGGTCGCTGGTTTCCCACCGGTGCGCACAAGGTCGGTGCGACTTTCGGGTGCCTGGTGCCGCGGCTGGTGACCGGTCAGTTCGATCCGCAGGAAACAAAGGCCGTCTGGCCCTCAACAGGCAATTACTGCCGCGGAGGTGCCTATATTTCGGCCCTTCTGGCCTGCCGTGCCGTGGCCATCCTGCCCGAAGGCATGTCGCAGGAACGTTTCGAATGGCTGCGGAACATCGCCGGCGAGGTCATCGCCACTCCGGGAAGCGAATCCAACGTGAAGGAGATTTTCGACAAATGCTGGGAGCTGCGGAAGTGCGGTGAAAACCTGCGGATCTTCAACCAGTTTGACGAACTCGGTAATCCTTTGTGGCATTTTGCCGTAACGGCCAAGGCCTTCGAAGAGATCCTCCAATCTCATTTTTCAGCGGGAAAACGGTTGGCCGGTTATGTGGCCTCCTCCGGTTCCGGGGGCACCCTTGGCGCCGGCTACTATCTCAAGCAGCGGTTTCCGAGGGCCAAACTGGCGGTCGGTGAAGCGCTCCAATGCCCAACGCTCCTGTATAACGGTTTCGGTAGTCACCGCATCGAAGGCATCGGAGACAAGCACGTCCCCTGGGTTCATGACTGTAAGGAAACCGACTTCTTGATTGCCGTGGATGATGCGGTACCCATGCGGCTGTTGCGTCTTTTCAACGAAGCAAACGGCCGCAGGGCCCTTGTCTCCGAAGGCGTTTCGGAAGAACTGGTGGCAGAGCTCGACTTTCTGGGCATATCCGGAATCGGCAATCTGGTCGCTGCGATCAAATTCGCCAAATACGGTGAGCTGACTGAAGAAGATATCGTTGTCACCATCGCCACGGATTCCATGCAACTTTACGGATCCCGCCTGGAGGAACTCTCGAAGGAGAAAGGGTCATACACGGCCAAAGACGCCCAGAGGGATATCGAGCTTTTAAAATCGACAGCGATCGACCATATCAAGGAACTGACCTACTACGATCGCAAAACGATCCACAACCTCAAATACTTCACCTGGGTCGAGCAGCAGGGTCGTGACGTCAACGAACTCAATGAGCAGTGGTACCAGCATGACCCCTATTGGAACGGGACGTTCGCGCAGGCCGAAGAGATCGATGCGCTGATCGAGGATTTCAACGACAGGGTAGGGCTGCTGTAAAGACAAATAGAGATTAAGAAAATGGAACGTAAACACATCGAAGAAAAAATTGAACACCTCGGGCGATTGTCCACCGGGGGGCTGCACATGGCGGACTTTTTGCTCACATGGGAAAAGACCGACGAAGAGATCGCGGCCGTATTCACGGCCGCGGAAATACTGCGCGGCCTGCGACGCAACAACCTCTCGGCCCGGTTTTTCGACAGCGGACTCGCCATTTCGATCTTCCGCGACAATTCTACCCGAACCCGTTTCAGTTTTGCCAGTGCCGCCAATTTTCTCGGTCTGGCACTGCAGGACCTGGATGAGGGCAAATCCCAGATCGCTCATGGGGAAACCGTGCGGGAAACGGCCAATATGGTGTCATTCATGGCCGATGTGATCGGTATCCGCGACGACATGTATATCGGCCGGGGAAATGCCTACATGCGTGAGGTGGCCGCAGCGGTCCAACAGGGCTTTGACGACGGGATCCTGGAGCAGCGGCCCACTCTGGTAAACCTGCAATGCGACATCGACCATCCGACCCAATCCATGTCCGACATGCTGCACTTGATCAATCGGTTCGACGGTCTCAAGAACCTGCGGGGCAAAAAGATCGCCATGTCGTGGGCCTATTCTCCCTCCTACGGCAAACCCCTGTCTGTCCCCCAGGGTGTCGTCGGTTTGATGACCCGCTTCGGCATGGACGTCGTCCTGGCCCATCCGCCCGGGTATGAAATCATGGCCGACGTCGAGGAGGTGGCCTTTAGAAATGCCCAAGCCTCCGGCGGTACGTTTCGAAAAACCAACAGCTTGGAAGAGGCCTTCACGGACGCCGACGTCGTCTACCCGAAAAGCTGGGCACCGTTCGCCGCAATGGAAAAACGGACGGCCATGTACGGCAAGGGCGACATGGACGGGACCAGGGCGCTGGAGAAAGAGTTACTGGACCAAAATTCCGAGTTCAAAGATTGGGAGTGCACGGAAGAGCGTATGAAAAAAACCCGAGGCGGCAACGGCCTCTACATGCACTGTTTGCCGGCAGACATTACCGGTGTGAGTTGCCGTGAGGGAGAAGTGGCCGCTTCCGTCTTCGACCGATACAGGACCTCATTGTATGCGCAGGCCGGCTACAAACCGTATATCGCTCCCGCCGATCCCGTGTATACTTCCAACGACGCCACTCCAATTGCGGGAAGATATACTGCTGGCACGCTGAAGCCGCGCTGCTCTCACTGAAACGTGAATCTGCTTTTTCCCAACAAAATTTTTGCTTGACACGGTGATGTTGAATTTATATATTGCTAAACAAGAATATAGGAGATGCTATGAAAGCGTTCATAAAAGTGATGAAAGCCCTTTCCGATCCGAACCGTGTCAAAATCGTCAAGTTGCTGCAGCACAAGCGGCTGTGTGTCTGCGAGCTGCAATGCGCCTTGGGAATTTCCCAGCCAACGGTTTCAAAGCACCTTAAAATTCTCGAAGAAGCTGGACTGGCCAGTTTCAAGAAGGATGGCCTATGGGTTAATTACCACCTGGCCGACGGCGGGGAAAGCGCCTTTGCGGCGAGTCTCCTGGGTAATCTGAAGCACTGGCTCAACGACGAACCCGAAATAGTCGCGCTGGTAAAAAAGGTCCCGCAACTCAACCGGTTTGAGATCTGCGTGAAAAACTGACGGCGGGTATTTTAAATACCTATATCACGATTTATAAATTAGCTTGACCATCCGACCCAACCCATTGATCGAGGGCAGAGTCTGGCGGGCCGCTCATGAGCAAGGGGGAAATTTAGAATGAGCAATGCTGCATCAATTACCGGAAAGAGACAGACGCTTGCGGACTCAAGGGAGACCGCAGAAAAAGAGCCCGACCAACCCAGCCTGATCGACTGGAAAAGCATTTGGAAGCCCTTAAGCATTATTATCAGCGTTTTTCTGGTCATTTTCTGGCTGCCGCTGGAAAGCAGCCGGTTTACCGGGGCGGTGATCGAGTCCCTGGCCCTGACCAAGTGGTACGCCCAGGAGCATGTGCTGCTCTGCCTGGTGCCGGCCCTTTTCATCGCTGGCGCCATCTCGGTGTTTATCTCCCAGGCCGCCGTCATGAAATACCTGGGGGCGGGCGCCAAAAAGGTGATGTCCTATGGCGTGGCCTCGGTGTCGGGCTCTATCCTGGCGGTCTGCTCCTGCACCGTATTGCCTCTTTTTGCCGGCATCTGGAAGCGGGGCGCCGGACTCGGCCCGGCGATCGCCTTCCTATACTCCGGTCCGGCCATCAATATCCTGGCCATCGTGCTGACGGCCCGCATACTCGGCCCCGAACTCGGCCTGGCGAGAGCCCTGGGGGCCGTCATTTTCAGCGTTGTCATCGGTCTGATCATGCACCTGCTGTTCAGAAAAGAGGAACAGGCCAAAGCCGAGGCCGCCCTGCACATGCCTGAACCCGAAGTGGAGCGGCCGCTGTGGCAGAATGCCGTTTATTTTGCAACCATGGCGGGCATCCTGATCTTTGCGACCTGGGGAAAACCCGAAGAACCGGTGGGTCTGTGGAACGCGGTTTACGGTGTCAAATGGCTCTTGACCGGTCTTTTCGCCATCGGCCTGGGCGTGCTGCTGGTAAAGTGGTTTCGCGTTAAAGCTTATAAAGTCGCTCTGGCGGCTGCCGCGGTTCTGGTCCTGGCGCTTCTTTTCCCGAACGAGCCGCTGATTGCCTTTTCGGCCGGCATCGTTGCGCTGGCGGTGCTGATAACCTCCACGCGGGGAGAAACCGAGAGCTGGTTCCTGGCCACCTGGGATTTTACCAAGCAGATCATGCCGCTTTTAATCGGTGGCGTGCTCGTCGCCGGATTTCTCCTGGGACGGCCGGGCCACGAGGGGATGATTCCCTCCAGCTGGGTCAGCGGCCTGGTGGGTGGCAACTCCGTAGCGGCCAACCTTTTTTCCTCGGTGGTTGGGGCGTTTATGTACTTTGCCACCCTGACCGAGGTGCCCATCCTGCAGGGGTTGATCGGTGCCGGCATGGGCAAGGGTCCGGCCCTGGCGCTGCTTCTGGCTGGACCGGCCTTGAGTCTGCCCAACATGCTGGTCATTCGCAGCGTGATGGGCACCAAAAAAACCGCCGCCTATGTCAGTCTGGTGGTGGTGATGGCCACAGTTAGCGGTCTTGTTTACGGACACTTCTATGCCTAAAAGAGAGGGAGGACACTATAACTGCCGATGACATCGCCCAGATCATCGTTGCCGGGCAGAAGACCGGTATTGTCGGGCTTTAAAAAGACGCTCGAAGAGGCCGCCGGCAGCGTGCCGTCAAAGGGAACCATCAAAGAATGGCTCTTGGAAATAAACAACAGGGTCTGATCGGTTTAACTGACTTAACCGACCAACGGGCCTAACTGACGTAACGGACTCAACGGACAGAAAGGATAAAAATCATGGAGATCAAAGTGCTGGGCCCAGGGTGCCCCAAGTGTCAACAAACCGAAAAGATCGTCAAGGAAGCCGTGGCCGAGACCGGCGTCGATGCCGTTATCGGTCATGTGACCGACGTCATGGAGATCGCCGGGTACGGGGTGTTCGGCACCCCGGCGGTTGTCGTCGACGGCGAGGTCAAAAGTGTCGGCAAGATTCCAAGGAAGGACGAAGTTAAAGCATGGATTTCAAGTAAAGGTTAACTCCAAGTATATTGCATAGGGAGGAAATCATGTTGTCGAACAAGAAATGGCCGAAATTTACCCTCCCGATATGAAAAATGGGTTATGGATGAATAAGAACGCGTGAGCATCAAAAGCAACAAATCGATCAAGCGATGGCGAAACCATATTTCGGACCGCTTTGGTGCGGTTGATCCGGCACAGGAGATTTTTCACATATGATGCATCTGAGGCGAACCTTGGTTTTTCTGGTCTTTGCAGCCTGTCTGTCGTCTTTCGGAGCAGTCCTTGCCGATACCACATACGTTTACAGGTTCTCCGAATTGCCCGTCAAAGGGGTGGTTACAATGATCGATCTGGGAGCCGAAAAGTGCATCCCATGCAAGCTGATGGCCCCGATCATGGCAAAACTGGAAAAGGCTTACGCGGGAAGGGCGGCTATCGTGTTCATCGACGTGTGGAAAAACGAAGAGCAGGTTGGCCGTTTCGGCATCAGGGCCATTCCGACTCAGGTTTTTTTCAACGAGAATGGAAAAGAGGTCTACCGGCACGTGGGGTTCATGAGTGAAGAGGACATAGTGGCCCAGCTCGAAAAAATGGGTGTCCGTTAGGCCGAAGGCGGAATTGTCCGGGCAGGGAGACAAGGTTTGTGCTGGAAAACTTTTTCTTAACCGTTAACATGTGGATGACTGGCGAAACCATCCTGGCCGGCATTGGATGTTTTCTGTGGGGCATGATCAGCGTGCTGTTCAGTCCCTGTCACCTGGCATCCATCCCGCTTATCGTGGCCTATGTGGCCGGGCAGGAGAATGTCGTAAATCCGCACCGTGCCGGCGGATATGCGGGCGCTTTTACGCTGGGTCTTTTTATCACCATTGCTGTGATCGGGATTATTTGTGCCTGGTTGGGCAGAATGCTCGGCGATGTGGGCATCTGGTGGCAGGTGCTGGTCGGCGCAGTATTGATCTGGGTGGCCCTTGACATGCTGGGTATACAGGCCTGTTCCGTATCCGGTTCATTGATTTACCGCCTGAAATTACGCGGTTTCCAGGGTGCGTTCGGACTGGGGTTGGCCTATGGAATATTGTCCGGTTCATGCACCTTCGGTTTCATCGCCCCGATTCTGGCCATCGTTACCGTGCAGCAGAAAGTGATGACCGGCATAGGGATGATTGTTTTGTTCGCCCTGGGACATTGCTTGCCTATTGTAGCCGCCGGCAGCTCATCGGCCTTTGTCCGCCGGCTCACCGAGAACAGCTCGTGGCAGGGGGCCGGCTTGTGGTTCCGGAGGGTAGCCGGTGTTGTAATCGCCCTGTTGGGGATGTATTTCATCATCAATCCCATTGTTACCACAGTCTGAACTGCCGGATGGCGTCCGCTGACGGTTCTCGACCGGACATAAAACAGGTAAAGCTATATAATACGTTGCAGCCCAAAATCGGACATACCGTGCTCTTGTGGAAGAAACCCGGATTTCATCACCGGAGGCGAGATGATGCTGCTGGCAAGTTATCGACTCGAAATATTCAATAACAAATGCATGCCCGGGGCGGAGACGGTGAACTGCTTCGCTCACCTTGACCAGAATGTGAGTGCCGTGTTGCCGTATTTGAATTCCGTGCTGGGCGGATTCGCGTATGTTCAAGACCCGCCCGCGGTCACCTTCAAAGTGCATGGGAAGCTGATCACGGTGCACGGTCGCAGGATTGCGGTCAACGCCCTTAAAGATGAGGCGGAGGCGCGCAAAATCGTCGATTGGCTCAAACGCGAAATCAACGAAACCTGGGAAAACCGGGACAGCATCGCACCCAGCACGAAGGGCGCATCCCGGCCCATGATCATCGAAATCCTTAAACTGCTGCCCAAAACCAACTGCCGCGAGTGCGGTGAACCCACCTGCATGGTGTTCGCCACCCGATTAGCGGAAGGGGTCTGGGGTGCAAGCGATTGTCCGGCGATGGAAGCGGACAACCGGCAGCGACTGGAGCAGTATCTCTCGCGGTTTCATTTCGACACGTAAGGTACAAAGAATTGCATTTTCCGGTTTCAGGACTCGACGTTCACCCATTGATTCCGTTTTTCACGGCATTCGGGGTGGCTTTTTTCACCTCCATGGGCGGCGTCTCGGGCGCCTTCCTGCTGCTTCCCTTTCAGGTGAGTGCCCTGGGCTACTCCGCTCCCTCCGTCTCGGCAACCAACCACGTCTTCAACATCGTGGCCATTCCCAGCGGGGTTTACCGTTACATCCGAGAAGGCCGCATGCTGTGGCCCCTGACCTGGGCGGTTATTGTCGGAACGCTACCCGGCGTTTTCATCGGGGCCTGGGTGCGCATCGTGTACCTTCCGGATCCAAGACATTTCAAGGTGTTTGCCGGCTTTGTTCTTTTTTACATCGGCTGGAGGCTGCTTCTAGATATCGTCAAGGACAAGAACAAGGATCAAAGACCGAATTCATCGGACCAATCCAAGCCGGTGCGTCGGGTTGCCGTATCCGAATCTACCCTCCGGAGGGTGCTCTTTAAATACGGGAATGAACGCTTTGAGTTTTCGACACCGCTGGTATTTACGATCTGTTTCCTGGTGGGAATTGCCGGCGGGATTTACGGCATCGGGGGAGGGTCGATCATCGCACCGTTCTTTGTGGCCATCGTCGGTTTGCCGGTTTATACAATCGCCGGTGCGGCATTGATGGGCACCTTTGTGACCTCGATTGCCGGTGCGCTCTTCTACCATTTTCTGGCCGGCTTTTATCCCGAGATGTCCGTCTCTCCCGACTGGCTTCTAGGTGGACTTTTCGGTGCCGGTGGGACCCTGGGCATGTATTTAGGCGCGCGCACGCAAAAGTTCGTTCCGGCAAAGATGATCAAAGCAATACTGTGCGCCAGTGTGCTTTTTGTCGCAGGCAAGTACTTCCTCGGTTTTTTCATGTGAGGAGTTGCGGTCCATTACCGCTGAGCCGAGAATCCGGGAGGACGCCCACAGGCTAGCGGAAATACTGACTATCGACCCGGAGGTGTTGCGCGGCCACCAGAGTGCAGGTTGAAGCGGAGAGCCGCGCGCGGTCGAAATGGCATAGTAAAAAAAATGGAAACTTCGGAACCGGAGAAAAAGATTCGAGAGGTGGTGGACGCCTGCACGGACTGCGACGTGTGCCGCCACTTGATGGACGCCGACTGCCTGTTTTTCCCCGAACTTTACCGACTGTGGGACCAGGAGCAGGCATCCGGCGAAGCGATTCCGGCCGACGCGCTGCGACGGCTGGTGGATCTTTGCAATTTCTGTGCGCTTTGTCCGTGTCCCAACATCCGAGCCGACGTCATCGAGGCCAAAACGCAGTTCATCGACCGTGACGGATTGAAATTCGGCGTGCGCACCATCGAAGATGTGGAACGCATAGGGAAAATCTGCGGTACGTTCCCGCGGCTTTTCAATGCGCTATTGCGCAACAGATCCACTGGCTACCTGATGAAAAATGCAGCCGGTATACATGCGGAACGTAAATTCCCGGAACTCCCTCCCACGAATTTTACCCGCTGGGCTCAAAAACGCCGTTTGAATATCAAGCGCAACCCGGCAATGAAGCGTAAGGTCGCATACTTTGCCGGCTGCACCGGACGCTTCCTGTTCCCGGAGGTGCCGCGGGCGGCGGTATCGGTGCTTCAGGCAGTCGGCGTCGATGTCTACGTACCGGAGCAGAAGTGCTGCGGCATGCCGAGTCTGCTGGAGGGTGACCGAAAGCTGACGCTGGAATTTGTAGGCTTTAATCTCCGGCAGCTGGTGGATGCCGTCCGGGACGGCTACGACATCGTTTGCTCCTGCCCCACCTGCGGTTTTATGCTCAAAACCGTTTTAAAAGAAGGCGCCTATTACTCGGCGGAATACCAGACGTCGGTGGGTAGCGGGGCAGCCCAGTTGAAAGTGCCGTCCGGCTGGGATCTGATCGACGGACATAAGGAAGGCGGCTTCGTCGTGCTTCAAAAATCGATTTACGGCGGCATCCTCAAAGACAAGGGCTATTTCTCTAATTTCAGAGCTCGGGACCGCATCCTGGTGGCCGAGCACACGTTCGACCTGGGCGAATACCTGAAGCGTTTGCAAAGTGCCGGGGAACTCGATCCTCCAACGAATACCGTTGCCGGCCGCCTGCTCTACTTCCCGCCCTGCCACGGTAGAGAGCAGAAAATCGGTCGTCCCTATATGGAGCTGCTGGGCCGGATACCAGGGGTTCAACTGGAAACCATCGATGGGCACTTTTACTGCTGCGGCATGGCCGGCATCATGGGGTTCAAGCGGGAGTTCCACGAGCCGTCCACTCGACTTGGCCGCCGACTGATGGACAAGATCCGTGGGATCGGTCCGGACCGGATTGTCACCGAATGCCTCAGCTGCCGCCTGCAGTTCAACCAGCTCCTGCCCTTACCCGTGTCGCATCCCAGCGAGGTTTTATCAGAGGCTTACGGCTGCAGTGGGGCATGAACAGGAAATTTTTCTAAGCGAACAGGAGATTAGATCATCATGAGTGAAACAACCACCAAAAAACTCTCCTTTCTGGACCGTTTCCTGACCTTGTGGATCTTTCTGGCAATGTTTGCCGGTGTCATTTGGGGCTATCTCTTTCCCGGCGTTCGCGATGTGATCAACTTCTTCCAAGTGGGGACCACTAACATTCCGATTGCCATCGGCCTGATCCTGATGATGTACCCGCCTTTGGCCAAGGTCAAATACGAACAGCTCCCGCAGGTATTTCGCAATGTGAAGGTGTTGACGTTATCTTTAGTCCAGAACTGGGTTATCGGCCCGGTATTGATGTTCCTGCTGGCGATTGCTTTTTTATCCGGTCACCATGAGTACATGGTGGGATTGATTCTCATCGGCCTGGCCCGCTGCATTGCCATGGTGATCGTCTGGAACGACCTGGCTGCCGGAGACCGGGAATACTGTGCCGGCCTGGTGGCCTTCAATTCTATTTTTCAAGTCCTGTTTTTCTCGGTCTATGCCTATTTTTTCATCACCCTCGTCCCGCAATGGCTGGGGATAAAAGGCGCGGTGGTGAACATTTCGATCAGGCAGATCGCCGAGAGCGTCTTCATCTATCTGGGCATCCCCTTCCTCGGCGGCATGATTTCCCGGTTCCTGGGCCTCAAATTAAAAGGTAGAGAATGGTACGAACAGCGATTTATCCCTAAAATCAGCCCCATCACACTGATTGCGCTCCTTTTCACCATTCTGGTGATGTTCTCCCTCAAGGGCGAATACATTGTGCAGCTGCCTTTCGACGTTGTGCGTGTGGCGATACCGCTTTGCATCTACTTCGTGGTGATGTTTTTCGTATCGTTTTATCTGTCCATGAAAGTCGGGGCCACCTACGAGCAGTCCACGACATTGAGTTTCACGGCGGCCTCCAATAATTTCGAACTGGCGATCGCTGTGGCCGTGGCCGTCTTTGGCATCGATTCCGGACAGGCTTTTGCGGCTGTGATCGGACCTCTGGTCGAGGTGCCGGTTCTGATCGGCCTGGTCAATGTGGCCCTGTGGTTCAAACGCAAATATTTTCCGTTTACGGTGCAGACACCCACCGGTGTCTGCCATGTGACGTGTCAAACCTGACCTCAACAAAAAAATAACCCATCGCCGGTGATGAAATGGACAAGTTTACCGTCTTTCCGAACGCAGCCATCAAGGCTTCGGGACCGGTCTCAGATAAATTTCTAGACCTGGGTATCAATGGATTCATCGATGTCTGCCGCTATGTTCATGAACTGCCCTATGGATACAATTCAGATCGTAACAACCTAATGATCCTGTTCAAGGAAAAATATGGATATTTTTATCCAGCCATCGGAGACCGGCGTCAAGCGCCTTCTGAACGAGTCACAGCTCATTAGTTCGGATTTGACTCCCGAGCACCTGCGGCATTTCTTCGGCCTGGGGACAAAAGAGGAACCGGAAGGTGTCGTGGGACTGGAGTTGTTCGGCACCGTCGCCCTTTTGCGGTCGCTGGCCGTGGTTTCATCGCGCCGGAGGACCGGTTTGGGCTCAAAGCTCGTAGCACATGCCGAAGACTATGCTCGAAACAAGGGCATTAAATCTCTTTATCTGTTGACTAATACCGCCGAATCGTTTTTTCAGCATTGCGGGTACCAGCCCATCGGGCGGGACGATGCTCCGTCGGCGATCAGGGAGACAAAAGAGTTTTCCGAGATCTGCCCGGTGAGTTCGGCTTTCATGGTAAAATATCTTTAACGGATTGTTTTACTTGTGGTTGGAGGCCACACTGATTTTGTTATTTTCCCAGCTATTGGAATAAAACTTCTTTTGATCGAGGGAGACCGGAAATGAAAGAAATGGATTCAGATAAAATAAGGCAAATGGTGAGGGATCGGTATGCCCAGGCGGCGGCGGGAGGGCCTTGCGGATGCCAGTCAAAGGCAACAAATTCCTGCTGCGGTTCTTCCGCAAGTATTGCCGATTCGACGAACCACGTCATGGGGTATTCCAAAGAGGAGCTCAACGGTGTTGTCGAAGGGGCTAATCTCGGTCTAGGTTGCGGCAACCCGACCGCCATCGGAAACCTCAGGCAAGGTGAGATTGTTCTCGATTTGGGTAGCGGAGGCGGGTTCGATTGCTTTCTTGCCGCCAAAAAGGTGGGAGATAAGGGCCGTGTCATCGGCGTTGACATGACACCGGAGATGCTATCCAAAGCGCGGAAAAATGCGGGGAAAATGGGCACCACCAATGTCGAATTCCGCCTCGGTGAAATCGAACATCTGCCGGTGGCGGACAGCAGCGTCGACGTGATTATCTCCAACTGCGTGGTCAATCTTTCGCCCGACAAGAGGCAAGTGTTCAAAGACGCCTACCGTGTATTGAAGCCAGATGGACGGTTGGTCATATCCGATGTGGTCGCTACAGCCGAAATGCCGGATCATATGCGTGAACAGGCTGCGCTTTTAACCGGATGCATAGCCGGGGCCGAACACATTGACAAAATACGAGGCCTTTTGGAAGAGGTCGGATTTAATGAGGTCAAAATTGAGCTCAAAGCCCGCAGTAAGGAACTGGTCAGCGGGTGGTTCCCAGGAAGCGGTGCCGAAAACTATGTGGCATCCGCTGATATCGAAGCGCTCAAGCCATCCCAACTATCCTAATGCAAGCCTAACTTGGAATGAAACCGAGGAGGTCCGCCGCACCTTGAAAAACGCGCCGGCTGATGAAGACGCTTGGAGATAACTAAATGGAGCACAAGACGAATCTGGAAAACGAAAGCCTTCCCGAAAAAGTTTGCGTGCAGTTGGCATCTGAAATTGAACAACAGCTGCTGCCCAAAAGCTCGCCTCTAATCGACGCCGCAGAGATCGCCGGATGGACAGTATATTCCGGAATGCTGGGAGGCGATTTTTTTGATTATCACGATTTTAGGGGTGTTTGTTGCCCCTCGACGACACAAATGCACATCGCCGTCGGTGATGCCTCCGGTCATGGCTTGTGTTCATCCCTGTTGATGACTTCCATACGTGCTTATCTGCGTGCAAGGGCAATGCAACCGGGCGATTTGAGCCAGATCGTTGCGGACGTCAACAGGTTGCTGTGTTTGGATGTCGGGTCAAGCGGCCATTTTGTAACCGTTTTTTACGCTTCGATTTTCGGGCCTGAGAGGAAGATCGAGTGGGTGCGTGCCGGACACGATCCGGCCTTGTTGTACAATCCCGCTACCGACGTGTTTGCTCCCTTGCAAGGTAATGGTGTGGCATTGGGAGTAGACCCTTACGCCGATTACCAGGTCAACAGCCGATCTGGTCTCCCGAAGGGGGCCATTGTTCTGATTGGAACCGATGGTCTTTGGGAGATCGATCAGGGTGTCGGGCGCACCCATTGCAAAGGGATGATAAAGGATTTGGTTCGGAAGCATCGGCATGAAAATGCGGTATTCATTGCTGAAGTCATAAAAAGAAAGGTAAGCGAATGTTGCCGAGGTTTGCCGGCCGAGGACGACATGACGCTGATAACCGTAAAGTTCGGAGACTATCCAAAAGCCACTGGAGAAACGCAATGAACTTCAAACCGGTTCAGATTCGGCTATCGCCCGTTTTGGCGAAGGATTCGTGGCGTGCGGAAGATTTTGACGCCATCACTGTGAATATGGCCACTATCGATCGTTACATCTCCCAGGTGAATCCCCCATTGCGAAATTTCAAATGGGGGAGAAGGACTTCAACATACAGCGCACCGAGAATGATGTTTTTGAGGACAGCCGTGAATAGCGTTTTATGAATATGGTTACCAAAATACAGTAATCTGAAAACTAAATCAACACTGCTGAATTACATTTTTATGTGCTCAGGCTCAAAATATCAAACAGCGGTCGACAAGAGATAAGAGAATTTATGTGCGACAAGACACTCGTTTTTGCAAAGGCAGAATTTTGGGATTCTATGTTTGATAAAAGGCCATAATTTCGATAAAAAAACTCTGATCCATCCAATCCCAATATCCTTCTAACTTAGACTGTTTTATGGAAAAATTAAAACGAAAAAGTTCTGGCTATAGTCCTATATCAAGAAAAGTACTTTCTGATATACGGAAATCCATTAACAGGAAGGTGATAGACATTTCTGAATTTAAAAATGCCAAAATCGATGCTGAAAAATTAGAAAAGTCTGTGATTTCCGAGAAAGCGCTTTCCGAATTAGATCCATTACATGGTGTTTATGCTTATGCACAAAACAAAATTTCTGTTCTTGTTGAACAGATTGCCGAGTTGCCGGCACTTTCAAAACTTACTAATGCCTATGCTGATGCCATGGACATTTATATGCCCTCGGGACCTCCTATGAGCCCTCTCACCGCCTCCTATTTTTCCTGCTGGGGCTTTTTTGATCTTTGTGTGGGGCTTAAAAAAGAATCGTTTGGTACCATTATCATCGATATATGTAGATCATTAAACGTGGACCAGGGGTTGATAAAGATCTTTGAATACATGCAAAATTCAAGAATGGGCTTTTATGTTCATGAGGGAGTTTCCGAAGGATTTGTCCATTTAAGGGAATTAATCACTCAGAAACAAGTTAACGTTATTGTGCCGAGCGGATATATGGGTAACCAGGGTGAAATATGGTTTGCCAGGATAATGCCGGAGCCGTTTGCCGAATTAAATTACGGGTATTCAGTTGTTTTTACAACCCCATATATTATTTCGGAAATGCGAAATGAACAATTTGTGCCTTCGAGTGAGAAGAACTGGGAGCTTTTTTTTGAAAGAAATCTTGGGAAAACGAAAATTGATAATAAAAATGGTGCTTATGAGTTTTTTGTGAAATTTGGCCTAAACCGGCATTATTGGAATGAGTATATCTTTGAGGGTTATGTCAACCATCAAGATGACATGATATTACTTGCCGGATTTCCCGATATCCCCTTAAGCAGACCGCATTCGAAAGAAAATAGTGAAAGATTTTAAATAACTATCGGTGGTCAAAAATTTAGTTATGACCCCAAACGATAGATAAACTGAACAAATCAAATAGATGAACTCCTCAATCTATTACCCACGCCCGGTTGCCCATATCTCCATTTTTTAGGCATCCGGATTGTAGCACAGCCGGCAACAGGACAGACAGCGCCGTGATTCGGCCAGCGCGTCCGCCTCACTGAGCACCAGGTCGGTTTCCTCGAAGGTTTTAATGCGTTCTTTGACCGGCATTTCGGGCATTTCGGCCCGTTTCCGGGGTTTGATTCCGGGGACGTCGTTGAAAAGCGACTCGGGGATGTGCTTTTTACGCAGCGACTTCGCCACGGGTTCTATCGGCTGCTCCGTGAGGAAAAGATGAATGGCTCTGGCCGCCCGTCGACCGCCGCCGATGGCCTCGACGACCAGCGAGGCGCCGGTGTAGGCATCACCGGCCGCAAAGACTTGCGGGATATTGGACTGAAGTATTTCAGGATTCGCATCGATGGTGCTCCAACGGGTGATGCTCATCTCTTTCAAGCGGTTGTCCGCTTCGATGAAACTGACGTCCGGACCTTGACCGATCGCAGAAACCACCATGTCGACTTCCATCTGGGTTTCGGAACCTTCGATCGGCACCGGCCGCCTTCTGCCGCTGGCGTCGGGTTCACCGAGTTCCATCTTCAAGAATTCCAAGTGGGTGGCCCGGCCGTTTTCATCACCGATGACACGGGTCGGTGCGGCCAGGAAGTGAAACTTGACGCCCTCATGCTCGGCCGCGACGATTTCGACCTCGTTGGCCGGCATTTCCTTGCGTGTCCTGCGGTAGACGATCGATACCTCTTCAGCCCCCAGCCGCACCAGGGTGCGGACGCAGTCGATGGCGGTGTTGCCGCCGCCGATGACCGCGCACTTGCGACCGATGCCGATCTTGTGGGCCGGCTGGTCGGCTTGCTGGTTCAGCGCAAACTTGGTCAGAAAATCGATGCCGGTGTAGCAGCCCTTAAGGTCCTCGCCCTCGACTTTCAGGCTGTAGTCCCTCCAGGCGCCGATGCCCATAAAAACGGCGTCGAAGCCGTCGGTTTCCAGATCTGCCAAAGTGAAATCATGGCCGAGTTTGACGTTCGGACGATGCTCGATACCCAGATTGAGGATCCCCTCGATTTCCCACTCCAGGACCTTCTTGGGCAGCCGGTATTCGGGGATGCCGTAGCGGATCATTCCGCCCAACTTGGGCATCATATCGAAGATGGTGACCGCGTGGCCCAGACGCCTCAGAAAATAGGCGTTGGTCAACCCCGCCGGTCCGCCGCCGATCACGGCAACCTTTTTCCCGGTGTCGGGAGCACAGGCAATCGGCAGCCGCTTGCCGCTGTTCATTTCGTAGTCGGCCGCAAAACGTTTCAACTGGTTGATCGATACCGGCTCGTCCTCGATGCCGCGGCGGCAATAGTCTTCACAGGGATGCGGGCAAACCCGGCCGCAGGCCAGCAGCAGGGGGTTGCGCTCTCGGATGGTGTTGACGGCGCCTTCATAGTCGCCCTCTCGAATACAGGCGATGTAACGCGGGATGTCGATTTCAGCCGGACAGGTTTGCTGGCACGGGGCCAGAGCGTCATCCACCTGGTTGAAATGCAGCAGCCGCTGTGACATGGTGCGGACTTGGAGAATCGATTTAGGGCAGGCGGTTTCGCAGGCGCCGCAACCGACGCATTTGAATTCATCCACCACCGGGTAACCGTCCGGGCCCATGTGAATGGCATCGAAGCGGCAGGAGCGGATACAATCGCCGAAGCCGAGGCAGCCCACGCGGCACTCACGCTTGCCGCCCGACAGGGTGGCAAGGGCGCGGCAGCTGTTAACGCCTGCGTAAATAAACTTGTCCTCCGCTCGCTCGCCCCCCTGGCAGGTGTTCAGGGATTTGAGCGGCTCGACCGTACCGGGATCGATTCCCATTACCGCCGCCACCTGAACGGCGGCTTCCATCCCGGCGATCACACAGACACCCGGCGACGCCTTGCCGTCGACCACGGCCGCCGCCGCTCCCGAGCATCCGGGGTATCCGCAGCCGCCGCAGTTTGCGCCGGCCAGCAGGCCCTCGACTTCGGCGATGCGCGGATCTTCGTAAACATAAAAGACCTTGGATGCGATCGTCAACATCGACGCACAGGTGGCGCCCAGGCCCAACATAACCAAAACGGCTTCTATCAAGGTTACCTCCATCAAACAGTAGTAAGAAATGGTAAAGTCCGATCGGCCGCATGGACATATTCGCTCCGGAGGCGGCCGACATGTTCAATTAAACAAAAACAAGAGCGCCATGTCAACGGTTCGACCGTATTCCATGGACCGATGGCGGGAGGTCAGCGCATTGCGGCCGGATACTGGACGAGACTTTACTACAGTTGATTTCGCCGGACGATGCACTGGTGGCCTTTGAAGCTAAAACGATTGTCTCCGATCGGGCAGCGAGAACTGATAGTGCAGAGGGTGGTTGCAGTCCGCTCCCGATGTGTTACACCCAACCTTTGAAGGCGAAAAAAGTCAGTGACAGGATTCCGGCCGTGATCAACCCGATCGAGGTGTCCTGCAACGGCCGCGGGACGCGGGCCAGCAGGATCCGTTCCCGCACGCCGGCAAAGAGCACCAGTGCCAGGCCGAAGCCGGCTGAGTAACCGAACGAGGCGACCAGGGTCTGAAGAAAGCTGTACTCTTCGTTGATGTTGATCAGGCACACACCCATGACGGCGCAGTTGGTGGTAATCAGGGGCAGAAAAATGCCCAGACCCGCGTACAGCGCCGGGATGCTCTTCTTCAGAAACATTTCGACGAACTGGACCAGGGAGGCGATTACCAGAATGAAGGAAATCGTGCGCAGATATTCGAGGCCGAATTTTTTCAGAACATAGGTGTCGACCACCCAGGTCATGGCACCGGCCAGGACCAGGACGAATATAACCGCCATGGCCATGCCGGTCGCGGTCTCCATTTTTTTGGATGTTCCCAGAAACGGACAGTTCCCCAGATACTGGGCCAGCAGAATGTTGTTGATAAGGATGCAGCTGATGGCAAGAACGAGGTAGTCGGCCATGGAAGTTCTCCTATTTTTTGCCCAGCAGGTTCATGATGCAGAGCATTAATCCAAGGCAAATAAAAGCCCCAGGGGCTTGAATAACAAACTCGAAGGGTTGAAATGAGGGCCCCATGATCTGAATCGGCTTTTCCCAGATCGTCAGGGTGCCGCTGCCGAGCAACTCACGGACGGTCCCCAATGCCGCCAGCGCCAGGGTAAAACCGATGCCCATGCCGAGTCCGTCCATTGTCGACCGGATGACGCTGTTTTTCGATGCAAAAGCTTCGGCCCGACCCAACACGATGCAGTTGACGACGATGAGGGGAATAAAGATGCCGAGTTTGAGAAACAGCGGGTAGGTAAAGGCCTGCATCACCAGTTCGACGACCGTCACGAAGGTGGCGATGATGATGATGAAGCAGGCGATCCTGACCTTTGAGGGGATGACTTTTCGAAGCATCGAGACCAGGACATTTGATCCCACCAGCACGAAGGTCGTAGCAATTCCCATCCCGATCCCGTTTTCGACGGTCTTGGTAACGGCCAGGGTGGGGCAGAGGCCGAGTACCAGCCGGAACGGCGGTATTTCGTCCCATAAACCCTTGGTAAATTCCTGTACAATCGTTTTGGCCATTGTGATCCCCCGTTTTCTACTTGGAAAAAGTCTTTGCCTTATCCTCTATCTGTGGTTTGAGTTTCTCATAGATTTTACCGGCTTCCGTCAGGGCAGCCGACACGCCGCGCGACGTAAAAGTTGCGCCCGACAGGGCGTCCACCTGTCCGCCGTCCGCTTTCACCTTGAAGGTTTCAGCGATCGGCTGGCCGGGAAACTGGGCGACAAAGGCCGGGTCGGTCTTGGCCCGCGAACCGACCCCCGGGGTTTCGCTGTGGGTGGTCACCCCGACCCCTACGATCTTGTCGTCTTCGAGTTTCACCCCGATCATCACCCCGATATCACCACCATAACCTTTCCCGGAGCTCTCGAAGGCCACCGTATCCGGCTTTCCGTCGAACACTCCCACGAAAAAGCTCCGTTCGGTATCGCCATCTTTGAGTTTGAAGCGATCTTTGATCGGATCGTTGGCGGCGCCTTGCAGGATAGCCTTGATGGCGGGGCCTTTCACGAAAGTGAGTTGCTGGACTTCTATCTTGTCCTTGGTGCCGTCTTTGACGTAGGCGAGCAGGCCACCCGAAACGAAGCTCAAGACCGTGAGAACAACGACCATTTGAATCATTTCACGCATCTTAGACCACCTTTCCTAACGCTTGGGGCCGGATTTTGTCGACCAGGGGTTGAATCAGATTGATGACGAGAATGGCGTAGAGCACCCCATCGGCGTAGACGCCGATGTTGCGGATCAACACGGTAATGATGCCCCCGACGGCCCCGTAGATGAGCATCGGAATGAAGTTGACCGGTGAAGCGGAGTCTTCGGTGGCCAGGAAAAAGGCGCCGATCAGGGTATATCCGGTGATCAGGTGGAAAAAGGGGTCGGCATACCGGCCTGGATCGATAACATAAAAGACAGAGGCCATCCCAAAAACGCCGGCCAGAAAAGAAAGCGAGATTTCCCAGCGGATAAATCCTCTCAGGATCAGGTAGACGCCGCCTGCGATCAAACCCAGACCGAAGCCGGACCCGATCCCGCCGGTTTGACGGCCGAATAGCAAGCCGACATAAGAATAGTCCTTAACCGCATTGACGCCGAAGGCCTTGAGTTTGACCAGAGGCGCCGCCATCATAAAACCGGGATCGTAATTGAGCAAGGCGGCGTCGAAATCGAGCAGGTACTTCCAGGATATCGCCAGAATGGCCACGGCCAGCACCACGGGATTGAAGACGTTGCCCCCGATGCCGCCGAAGATGTGCTTGCCGAGCACGACGGCAATGAAGGTGCCTGTCAGGACCGCCCACCAAGGCACTGTGGCCGGCACCAGCATGGCGAACAGCAGTCCGATGAGCGCGGCGTTACCGTCTCCGATGGTGATGGCCTGCTTGGTGACCTTGTTGATGGCCAGTTCCCAGCCGATGGCGGAGGAAACCGACAATGCCACGACGGCAATAGCCGGAACACCGAAGTAAAAAATGCCCATCAATACGGCCGGCAGGGCGGCGAACATGGTGTGGTAACTGCGCTCGGTGATGTTGCTGCCGTAGTGCCAGAAGGGCGCATGTGAAACGATGAACTTTTTCCGATTAGTCATTCGCCGCCTCCGCTGCTCTGGTCCGGCCGAGTTCGAATTTGGCCAAACGGATGTATTGAAATATCGGTATTTTTGAAACGCACACGAAGCTGCACAGTCCGCATTCGATGCACGAGTAGAGGTCATACTGATCCGCAGCATCTTCGTAGTGCCCGGCTTCCAGGAAACGGACGAGCATGTTGACCGGTATATCGACCGGGCAGATCCGGATGCAGTCGCCGCAGTTGATGCAGGGATAATCAGAGACATACGGAATATCGTCCTTGTCCTGCACCATGATGGCACCGGTGTCGGGAGTGACCGGAAAATCTTCGGAATAAATGGCCGAGCCGGTCATGGGGCCGCCGATGATGAGCCGGTCGCGGTCCGCGAGGGTGATGCCGAGGGCGCTCAAGACGTTGCCGATGGGCGTTCCGATGACGGCTGAGACCAGCTTGCAGCCGCCGGCCTTGTCGACGACCGTGATCAGTTTTGAAACCGGACAGGTCCCGGTTTTAAAGGCCGTGCCGATGGCGGCGACCGCTTCAGCGGTTATGAATGTCACGCCGAGGTCTTCCGGTGTCTGGCCGGCCGGAACTACCCGTTTCAGAACATCTTTCATGATCATCGGGGGCAGGGCGGCCGGGTATTCGGCGTCAACCCGTTTCATTTCGGCGCCGATGTGACCGTAGCCCTGAATGATTTCTCCGGGAACCGCAATGATGATTCTTTCCACACCGGTGATCTGCTTCAAAAAACCGATGCCGGCTTTTACCTCGTCCAGCCGCGATTTGATGACGAACTGGTTGGTTGTCACCAGAAGGTCGGTGTCCCCGCCGTAGATCACGATCGTGTCGATCGGCACTTCGGGGGTCTTGAACTTCTTCAGCGGCGGCGCACCGGGGACACTCACCAAATAGTCGAGGGCAGTGTCCAGCGCCGGCAGTTTCGACTGTTCCACAAACTGGTCGTCGTTCTCCTCGGTCCCGTTCACACCAATCGTCACGGCCGTGAAAATCCTGCCGAAATCACCGATGTGCGGAGCGACGGACAACACCGATCCACTGACGGTGGCGGTCACGCTGGCTTCACCGGCTTCGGTAAGTGTCAGTTTTTGACCGCGTTTCACCGCGTCGCCCGGTTTGACGCCGGACGCGTCTTTGGTGTCAAAGGGCGCTTCGATCAAAAGGGTTGCCGTCTCCGGCGGAGGGATGGATTGCGGTTCCGAAAGTTCACCGGTCAAAAGGGTATACTCGAGGCGAGGCGTTGAAAGTCCGAAAAAAGATTTTCGTATCATAGGTCACCCTTTTTGGTTTGATCGCACGAATCAGGGAGAACAAAAAGTCGGGCAATGATCAAGAGTCGGCTTACAGCACATGACATGAATTGCAGTCAACGGGACCCGCGCCGACCGCCTTGTGGCACTCGATGCACTGCGTGTGATAAGCGTCGAGCCGCTTGACCGTTTCCGTTCCTTCGATATCACCTGCATCATGGCATTCGAGGCAAGTCTCTGGAATGGTTCCCTCCTCGGGTTCCATGGGGTGGCAGACGCTGCAGGCCTGCAACGCCGACTCATCTTCCGG
>Ga0210085_1000236_pt1 | contig 24701 bp, 21 predicted proteins | sample China_Galinas_PW_5_FD_184866 | JGI IMG/M metagenome (GOLD analysis project Ga0210085, IMG submission 184866) | Wetland microbial communities from San Francisco Bay, California, USA, that impact long-term carbon sequestration - China_Galinas_PWC_D1... | ecosystem: Environmental > Aquatic > Marine...
CTATTGTGGCAATGATCAGAGCCCAGCGGGAGGAGAAGAATTCTTGATTAGTTTCAGTTTTCACTTTTAAAAAATAAAAACCGCATTATTTCTAATGCGGTCAAAGTTAATTTATTTTACTTCTCTTGTTTCGATCGTCACAGATTCCATCACAACTGGTTCGAGAGGTTTATCACCGGGTTTACTTGTTGGAACTTTGCTAATTGCGTAAACAACATCCATTCCTTCAATTACCTGTCCAAAAATTGTATGGTTTCCATCCAGCCAGGCTGTGGGAGCTACAGTGATAAAGAACTGACTTCCATTTGTATTTGGACCTGAGTTTGCCATTGCAAGTATACCCGGTTTTTCAAATACAAGAGATGGAACTATTTCATCTTCAAATTTTTTACCCCAGATACTTTGTCCACCTCTGCCTGTTCCTGTTGGATCGCCACCCTGGATCATAAAGTTAGGGATTACCCTGTGAAATGTTACACCATTGTAGTATCCACTATCAGCAAGTCCAACAAAGTTTTCAACTGTTTTTGGGGTTTGGTCGGCAAAAAGTTGAAGTTCTATTACCCCCATATTTGTTTCCATAATCGCTACTGTCATTTCCTTACTTTCTTTTTTGGTTTGGGTTTCCTTTGATGTCACCTGATCATTTTCCTGCCCTTTGCAGGCAAGCACTCCGAAAATAATCATACACATAATCATCAGTTGTTTCATATTTTATTCTCCTTTATGGTTGAATGAAATTAGTAAATAGTAAAATTAAAATAATTATTCCGAGAGCAATTCTGTAGTAAACAAAAAGGAATGTTGAGTTCTTCCTCAAAAATTTTAATAGAAAATCGATTGCCAGGTAGCCGCTAATACCTGAAACGATTGTTGCAACAAGAATATTCCAAATCATCATTTGATCAACAAATGCTATAGCTTCATATAACTGTAAGACTCCACTTGCAAAAACAGCCGGGATACTCATCAAAAACGAAAATCGTGCAGCTGTCTCTCGCTTCAACCCTACAAATAATCCTGCAGTAATAGTTGTCCCCGATCTTGATGATCCCGGAATTAGAGCAAGGGCTTGAGCGATACCTATAATTATCGAGTCAAAAATTGTGATATTTTCTAAATCCTTTTTGAACTTTGCAACTTTTTCTGCAAGTGCCAAAATGATCGCCAGCGCAATTAAGCTTATAGCAATAACGTATAGGTTTTTAGTTAACGCACCTTCAATTGCATCTTTAAAAGCCAGACCGATAATAACTACCGGAACGGTACCAACAATAATTAACCAACCGAGTTTTGAATTAATTTTTTGTTCAGAATATTTAACTCGCCTGATAAGATTATCCTGGAAAAAATCTTTTATAATTGAGATTATATCTTTCCAAAAATAAATTAGTACAGCAAGCAAAGTTCCCAATTGAATTATAGCAATAAATGCAGTCCACTGTTCAGGATGTTCCGCAGAGATTAGATTCATAAACTTACCGGCAACTGTTAAATGTCCGGTGCTGCTTATGGGAAGAAATTCAGTTAAACCCTGAATAATTCCAAGAACTATTGCTTCAAATAAATTCAATTGATTTCACCAATTAAATAAGAGACACCAAGCTTAATACCCACTGAGAATGAATTAAAATTCACACTTTCATTTTCAACGTTATTTTGCAAAGCAGTACCACTAGAATTTTCAGGTTCACCATTAAAATCGTATCTGACATCAAATCCGATATTAGCATAAAATTTTTCGGATAGACTTGTGTTTCCCTCTGCACGTAAAAGTCCACCGAAACCTGTTGATGTAAACTCCTGAGATGTTCCCTGCCATTTTTTTTCTTCTGTTACAAACACAAACCTTGGTCCGATACCACCACCAAATTTAATATTATACCCTGATCCTGCAAGAACGTAATAAGCCATTACAGATGGTAACAATGAATTATATGAAAGATCATATTGTCCGGCACCCGGGATGTTGGTATTGTATGAATATATCTGGTAGGGAACTTCTATACTCATTTCAAAATTTTCTTGAAAGAAATATCCAACTTCTCCTGTAAAGATGGCAGCGGTGTTAAATGTAGCAAGCTGATCATCAAGTGGAGCGTAATTTTGGTTTATATAATCCTGGGCAGATGGAATGGTTATAAATTCAATCCCCATTGTAGCTTTAAGTTCCACTTGAGCAAAAGATAATTTTGTTAAGATTATTAATGTAAATATCCAGAAAGTTTGTTTCATTTTTCTTCAGAGTTAGTTTTGAATAGATTGAATATGCTGGCATGTTGCTTGTTGAGAGCAAAATACATAATTAGTGCTACTGAAATAAATAAAAAATAAGATATCATGTGGGTGAGAAATGCATACGCAGCACTTATGTTCTCACCAAATCCTAATAGCAAGACCAGAGTGTTTTTTGCAAGTGCATGATAAGTTCCGGTAGCACCGGGAGTTGGAATTACAACCCCAATTGCACTAATGCTCATTACAACCCAACCCATTGCGTACGTTACGTTATATTCTGCTTGCATATTAAGCATAAAAAAACCAAGGTAAGAAGTAAGAGCATAAACAAGAATAATTATAACAGATGTAATACCAGTAAACACATAATTTTTTGTCCCTTTAAGACTGGTAAATCCCTGGATCAACATCTCAAAAACATATCCAAGTCGTTCAGCAAACTTGTCGGAAATTCTTCCAACTAGTTTTATAAGGTATCCATAAAATTTCTCTTTAAATCTTACGGATAAATAAATCATTAAAAGAACCACACCAAGTGAAACAGCGGAAATATAAAGTGTTGCTTCCAGCCAGGGAAAAGTATCATAAAGATTAGAACTCCAAATAAAGGCTGAGATCAGTACCGCAATTCCCAAAGTAATAATATCAATTACTCTTTCCACTATAACTGTTCCAAACATTGATGATTTTGAAAGATGTTCATACTGACCGACCATAACAGCACGGGTTATCTCACCTAGTTTTGGGGTTACACAATTTACTCCATAGCCAATCATTAATGCACCAAATAAGTTTCTTATTTTAGTATTGGGTTTTACAGAATGCAAAATGACCTTCCAGCGGAGAGTTCTAACAAAGTGCCCGAACATTATCGATGTAGAAAAAATAATTATCCAGAAAACTGATGCCTGAGATACTAAATCAATTACTTCACTAAAATTCACATCGGAAAAAGCCAGATATAGAAATAGTCCAGCTAACCCAATTGAGAATCCAAAATTTAATATTCCTCTTAAGGCTGGTATTTTTTTGAAGTTATCGGAGGTCAATAATCTCGCTTCCTTCAGGTGGAGAAAATTCGAATAAACTATCTGAAAGATTTTTGTTAAGCTGATAATTGCTTAGATGAACTACTATACTACCTGCTGCAGGATCATCAATTACAGCTTTATTGATTAGATAATCTTCATTAATAAAAAGTTCTATTGAATTAAAACGAAAAGTATCATCGTTCGGGATCAACTGAAGCACTGTCATTCCTTCTGATTCAAAAGTGCTCATCTCACAATCATCAGGATACTCATAAATAATTTGTCTGATAGAGAGAATTTTATTTCCTTCGTTTTCATAATCAGAAACCACTACTTTATTATCTTTTTGATTGTAACTCCACGAAGTCTCACCGTCAGAGATTAAAAGTATATTTTTAAATTCAAATCTGAGTTGATTTTCTTTTTTATAGTAAACTTTTCCTTTAAGATTCATTTCCCCGTTAACTAACTGTGACAATTCAGCAGACAAATCATCAATCGTATTAAATTTATTTTGAATGTTTTTTAAAACCTTTTCTGCATCGTCTTGAGCAAAAGAGCTAAAAAAATAAAGTGTTGAAAAAATCGCTATTAAAAATAATCTGACTTTCATATTCACTCCTTTATTAAATTGTGCGTAACACAGTTTCAAGTTGTTCATCATTTTCAACTAAAACCTGTCTTGCTTTACTGCCATCATTTGGTCCGACAATTCCTGCATCTTCAAGTTGATCAACAATTCGTGCAGCACGTGAGTATCCTAATTTTAATTTTCTCTGTAACAAAGAAACGGAGCCCTGTTGATGACGTACGATAACCCGGGCAGCCTCTTCAAACATTGGATCAAGATCTAAGGCTAATCCAGATGCAGAACTTTTTTTCTTGTCATAGATTGATGGAAGATAATAAGGTTTTGAATATGATGGCTGCGAATAAACATAGTTTGTAATACTTTCAACTTCATCAGTTGAGATAAATGCATTTTGCATCCTTATTGGTTTTGGAGATCCTGTTGGCAAAAACAGCATATCACCTCTTCCAAGCAACTTATCTGCACCGTTAGTATCCAGAATTGTTCTCGAATCAATTTTAGTTGCAACCTGGTAAGCAATCCTTGAACTGAAGTTTGCTTTTATTAGTCCTGTAATAACATTCACTGATGGTCTTTGTGTGGCAAGCACAAGATGAATTCCAACCGCCCGTGCAAGCTGGGCAAGCCTTGTAATTGGTTCTTCTACTTCTTTTCCGGCAGTGATCATCAAATCCGCAAGTTCATCAATTATTACAACAAGGTATGGCAGATGATGATGTTTTATTGATTCACTATCCGGTGGTTTTGTTTTAGGATTGTCAATCTTTTTATTGTAGTCAACAATATTTCTCACACCAGCTTTTGCCAGTCGATCATATCTTTTTTCCATTTCAATTTCAACTGACTTTAACATTAGTACTGCATTCTGTGGGACAGTAATTATTTCTTCTTCTATGTCGGGAGAAACTGCAAGATAGTGTCTTCTTAATTTATTATAAAATGACAGTTCAATTTTTTTAGGATCAACAAGAATGAATTTAATATCAGCAGGAATTTTTGAATATAACAAACTGCTGATTATCATATTTATTCCCACACTCTTTCCCGAACCGGTTGAGCCTGCAATTAAAAGGTGAGGCATTAATGAAAGATCGGTAAGATAAACATCACCACTAATTGTTTTACCGAGCGATAAGGGCAGCTGCATTTTTGATTCTCTAACTTTACCAAGAACAGAACGAGCATTTACGAGTGCAGCTTCAGCGTTTGGTATCTCAACACCAATTGCACCTTTACCCGGAATTGGAGCAATTATTCTAATTCCTTTTGCGGATAAAGCCAAAGCAATATCATTTTCAAGTCCAACAATCTTACTAATTTTTACACCGGGAGCTGGAACAATTTCGTAAAGTGTTACGACAGGTCCGGGGGTTACTGAAATATTTTGAATGTCGATATCAAATAGTTTAAGTTTTTCTTTAAGCAATTCAGCGTTACGTGTTAACTCTTCTTCAGCAACTTTAACGTCTTCGGCTACCGCAGGGTGAAGTAAATCCAACCTCGGCAGTTCATATTCAAGATCCTCTTCCCAGGGATCAGGAAGTTTAGCTTCCTCATCGTCAACATTTTTCTTTGCAGAAAGTTCACCTGTTTTTTCAAGATCAACCTTTTTTCTATCATCAACTGCTATTATATTTTCTTCGGGTGTCTCTGGTTTATCTTTTCTTATGATTTCAATTTTCGTTTGTGCTTCTGCTTCTTTTTCCATCAAGTCCTCAGCAGTTAAGTCTTCTTCCGAAGCTTTAACAGTCTTTTTCTTTTCTTTTCCAAGTTTTCTGATTTTGTCAAGGTTGGAACTTTCTTCTTCTTTATTCTTCATAATTTTTATTTTGCCCTCCTCATCAGAGGCAAACATATTTTTTATAAAGCGAAAAATGTTTTCAATTTTTATATCAAATGCAAAAATGAGTACCGCAGCAACAACAAAGAGTATAAGCAGAATACTTCCTGCTGTTCCCAGCAATCCAACAAACCATTCTCCAAGATATTCGCCTATATTTCCCCTAAGCTCTTTTGTCCCTTGTAAAAATTCAAGACCGGCATATAATATTCCAAAAAAGGTGGCTATAGCCAGCCCCATAATTAATAAAAAGTTGGTTGTGTGAATAAGAGTTTTGAATGTGAATTTTTTAAAGTTGGAAACTCCCCAGAAAAAAAATATCGCAGGAAACACAATTGAAAAATAACCTATAGTTGAGCTTACAAAAAAATAAGAAAAGTGTGCCCCTATAATTCCGAGCCAGTTATGTGTTTCAACGCCTGAAAATATTGAATTATTGAGAAGCACTTTATCTTTCCTGCTGTAAGAAATTATGCAAAGAAAGAGAAATATTGAAAATAATATCAGAAAAATTCCAATTATTCTTTTTTTCTTTTCAGAGGAGAAACTAAAGTAGTTTTTCTCTGAATTATTTCTTCTAACCTTTCTATTTTTTTTCTTTGCAGCCATTCTTAAACCAAAACTGATTATAAGACTTTTATCGTATTATCAGAATAATATGGAATAACTTCTGTGCTATCAAGTTCAGCACAATCTTTAAGGTCTGACTCAAAACCATTTTCAATCAGAATTTTTCCGTGATCTGTTTCTGATAAAAACTTCGGAATATTTTTTCCAAACGATTTAAATAAGGTCATTGCGCCAATGGATGAATCCGTAAGTGCTAAATTTTTATCAATATCAACTAACTTATTTACCAGCATACCTGCACAAACAGAATCTTCAAGGCTCATAAAATTATTATTACCAGAACAGAGTATGATAACATCTTCATTTAGTTTTGTAAGATGATTAGCAACTGCACTCAAGTTGTTAAACGAACAAACAAAAAGATTTGATGAATATTTTGCTTTAACAATTGCACGTGAACCATTAGTTGAGTAAAAAACGATTGCTTTGCCTGAAATAATTTCTCTTGTGTATTCTGATGGAGAATTTCCCAGAGCAAAACCTTCTATTTTTTTGGTGTTCCGTTCCCCACCAAGAAGAGTTTGCCCACCAAATATTCCTCCAGAAACTTTCACTGCAAATTCAACTGTGCCAACAGGCACAACTTCTTTAGCACCGTTTGATAATGCTTCTATTATTGTTGATGAAGCTCGCAAAACATCAATTACAACAGTCGTTTTACCAGTAAAGAAAAGCTCATCAGCTTGAACAGGCGAAAACAGTAATTCAATTTTCATTTTAATTCTTCCTGACAAATGGAAGTTTTGTAACAACAGCAGGAATTTCTTTATCTCTTATTTTAAATGCCACTTCACTGCCTGCTGCATTAAGAGGTTTTTCCACGTAACCTAGTGCAATCGGTTTTTCAATTACAGGACTTACTGTACCACTTGTAACAACACCAACTACTTTATTGTTTGCAACTATTTCATATCCTTTTCTCGGAAAGGTTTTTTGATCAGAAATCATTGCAACAAGTTTACGGGAGGGTCCCTCCTGTTTTATTTTTAAGATTGCATCCTTTCCTATGAAATCACCTTTATCTATTTTAGTGATCCATCCAAGACCTGCTTCGATTGGATTTGTAGTTTGATCAATATCATTTCCGTAAAGACAGTATCCCATCTCAAGCCTTAGAGAATCACGTGCTGCAAGTCCAACGGGTTGAATGTCAAACTCCTTTCCTGCTTTGAAAACCTCATCCCAAACTTTTTCTGCCTGCGTTGGGTCACCGGTAAAATAAAGTTCGTATCCAATTTCTCCAGTGTACCCGGTTCTGGAGACGATCATATCAAGCCCTGCTACCCTAGCTTTTGTAAAATGATAGTATTCCAGCTCGGGCATATCTTTAACTAATTTTTTCATTACTTCTTCTGAGTTTGGACCCTGAACAGCAAGCAAAGAATATTCATCGCTTCTGTTATCAATTCCAACACCAAACTTGTTATTTTCTTTCATCCAGCTAACATCTTTATCAATATTTGAGGCATTTATGACAAGTAAAAATTCATTATCAGCTAATCTGTAAACCAGGAGATCATCAACCATTCCTCCATCGGGATAACACATTGCAGAGTACTGGACTCTGCCGGGAAAAAGTTTTGAAGCATCGTTAATCGTAATCCATTGAACAAAATCAAGAGCTTTATCTCCTGAAATGAAAACTTCACCCATATGAGATACATCAAAAACTCCAACTGAATTTCTAACAGCTTTATGTTCCGCAATTATAGAAGAGTACTGAATCGGCATTTCGTATCCGGCAAACTCAACCAATTTTGCACCGAGATTTTTGTGGATACTGTTAAACGTTGTATTTTTCATTTTAATTTTCCGAGTAAACAGTTTTAGTAAATTTTCGGCATTAACTATTTAAGCTTTTCCCAATCACTCAAGAATTTTTCAAGCCCATTGTCGGTTAAAGGATGATTGAACATTTTATTTATCACACTAAATGGAACAGTGCAAATATCTGCTCCCATAAGAGCGGCTTCAACCACATGCATAGGATGTCTTACACTCGCAACCAGTACTTCAGTTTTGAAATCGTAGTTCATGTAAATCTGTACTATTTGCGAAATTAAATCCATCCCGCTTGTACTTATATCATCCAGCCTTCCCACAAATGGACTGATATATGTAGCACCTGCTTTTGCTGCAAGAATTGCCTGTGTCGGTGAAAAACAAAGAGTAACGTTTACATTAATTCCTTCTCCGGTTAGTGTTTTAACTGCTTTCAATCCTTCTTTAATGAGTGGTACTTTTACAACAATATTTTTATGAATTTTAGCAAGATCTCGTCCTTCTTTAACTATACCTTCATAATCTGTGGAAATAACTTCTGCACTAACAGGGCCATCCACAATTTTCAAAATTTCATCTAGAAGTTTTCTAAAGTCTTTACCCTCTTTAGAAACCAACGAAGGATTAGTGGTCACTCCATCAAGAATACCTAATGAGGCGGCTTCTTTTATCTCTTCAATATTGGCTGTATCAATAAAAAATTTCATGGTTTTTTCTCCATTTTTATATTATCAGATAAATAAAACTACTCAAATTCCAGTGTTAAGTCACGCCCTGTTTTTGCGGAAAAGAACTCAAAAGTATCAGGTGAAATACTTGCGTCTTCACGAACTTCAATTTTTACCAAATATCTAAATTGTAATCTGAACAAAGATTTAATTTTTCCATCTCTGATTTTCTCTGCCGTGGAAGGATGTGCCTTTAGAATAATACTTCTTTCGCGTGATTTTCTTCTGAATTTCCTGAGCCAGCTTTCAAGGTCATAAACAAGATGTGAGCTCTTGGTTAGTAAACCTGTTCCATGACATTCCGGACAAACTTCCTTTAATGCCTGCACTATATTTTGTCTGATCCTTTGTCTAGTAATTTGAATAAGACCAAAATCTGACATTGGCAGGATTGAGACTTTTGCCCTATCTTTCCTGAATTCTTTTCTCAATTCATCATAAACTTTTTTGCGGTTTTTTTCATCCTCGAGATCAATAAAATCTATGACAATTATTCCACCTATATCGCGCAATCTTAGTTGCCGGGCTATTTCTCTGGATGCTTCAAGATCAGTTTTTAAAGAATTTAATTCCTGATCTTTGCTCTTGGCATATTTACCACTGTTTACATCGATGACAACCATCGCTTCGGTATGCTCGATGATAAGATAACCACCACTTGGCAGAGGAACTTTTCTGCCAATTAATGTTTTTATCTGATCTTCAACTTTAAATGTGTTAAAGATTCCGTGCGCAGATTTATAATATTCCACCTTATCTGAAAAAGTAGGCTGCACATCACCAAGATAGTTTTTAATTTCTTTGTAAAGTTTTTTAGAGTCAACAAAGATTTTGGATATATCAGAATTAAACAGATCACGGATAACACTCACAGTGGTGTTCAAATCCTGATATACAATCGCTGGTGGTGATTTGGTTTTTGCTTCTTTTTCAATTCGCTCCCAGGTCCTCATTAAATTTTTCAAATCATCTTTAAGAATTTCTTCTTTCTGATTTTTGGCGACTGTTCTAATAATCAATCCGTAATTTTCGGGGACTATTTGCCGCGCAATGTACCGCAGTCTTTTTCGCTCCCGGTAATCATAAATCTTTTTTGATATTCCAACTTTGTTATCATAAGGAAGCAAAACGCAAAATCTGCCGGGAAGTGAAACAGAAGAAGAAACACGAACACCCTTGTTACTTACAGGTTCCTTAATAATCTGAATAAGAATTTCCTGACCCTTTTTAAGAGTTGGAATTTGAGGTTCTGTTCTGTTTAAATCGGGTTTTGTTTGGGAGGGGTGCTTTCCGTTTGAATCGTCATCTTCATCCAGGTCAGCATCTTCATCACCTAGCATATCCTGAAGCTGTTGAGTACGCTCACCAATATCTGAAAAGTGAAGGAATGCATCATGCTTCATTCCAACATCTATAAATGCGGCACGAATACCAGGTTTTACTCTTGCAATTCGTCCAAGATAGATATCACCCACCATCCGGCGGTTTTCAGGGTAGTCTACAAAGAAGTCAACTAAGTTTCCATCTTCCGTAATTGCAACACGTGTTTGCGTGGAAGTGGAGTTGATAATAATTTCTTTTACCATTTGGTACAAACTCTCTTGATGAAATAACATATTTCATCGAAAATCTTTTAAAAAATAAAAAGCTCGCTTGCTCTGCAAGATGTACTTCTGTCAGCTTAAAGCAGAGTAATGCTGATAAGACACCAAATAAAAATATTTCAATATGCATAATGAGCTTTTCGATAAAAATTAATTAGAAAAAATTCTTTTATTGAACTATAATATTTAAATAAACTATTAGAAGAATTATGTTATTTGCTGCTTTCTTCTTTTAATAATTCTTTTCTGCTTAGTGAAAACTTACCGTTTTCAATTTTTAAAAGCTTAACTTTAACTTTATCTCCGACTTTAAAGTAATCGCTTACCTTTTCAACTCTTTTATTATCTATTTGAGAGATATGTAGTAAACCTTCTTTTCCCGGAATGATTTCAACAAAAGCACCAAAATCCATAAGTTTGGTTACAACACCATCATAAGTTTCACCAACTTCCGGCGTAGCGGTCATCTTTTTGATGTACTCTTTGCATTTTACAGCATTCTCTTTATTTGGTGAAGCTATGTTTACAGTGCCATCTTCTTCAATGTTAATTTCAACTCCGAACAAGCGCTGCATTCCCTGGATTGTTTTTCCACCTGGACCGATAATCAATCCAATTTGATCCTGTTCTACTTTCATAGAGATTAATCTTGGTGCAAATTCTGAAAGTTGTTCGCGAGGATTACTTAAAGCCTGATCCATAATACCGAGAATGTGAAGTCTTCCTTCGCGGGCTTGCTGCAATGCTTTCTCCATTATCTCAAAAGATATTCCCTGGATTTTAATATCCATCTGGAATGCGGTTATTCCATTTGCTGTGCCAGCAACTTTAAAGTCCATATCTCCGAGGTGATCTTCGTTCCCAAGTATATCAGAAAGAATTGCGTATCTATCAGCTTCTTTTACCAGACCCATCGCAATTCCTGCAACACCTTTGCTGAGTCCAACCCCAGCATCCATCATAGCGAGAGAACCTGCACAAACAGTTGCCATCGAAGAAGAGCCATTGGATTCAAGTATATCAGAAATAACACGAACTGTATATGGAAATACTTCTTCACCCGGGAAGACCATCTTTAAAGCTCTCTCAGCAAGATTTCCGTGTCCAACTTCTCTTCTGCCTACACCAGTCATTCTTCCAACCTCACCTACACTGAATGGTGGAAAATTGTAGTGAAGCATAAATCTTTTTGCGTATTCTTCACGTAATCCATCAATTATTTGTTCATCGTTTTTTGTGCCGAGTGTGACTGAAGTTAAGCTTTGTGTTTCGCCTCTAGTAAATAAAGCAGAACCGTGTGTGCGGGCTAATACTCCGAGTTCGATTGTTATTGGTCTAACCTCGGTGGTTTTTCTTCCATCGAGACGAACACCTTCGTTAAGAATTCTTTCACGCATTAATTCTTTTTCGAGATCATGAAGAATTGAACCAATAACTTTTTCCTGTTCAGTATATTTTTCTTCGAGGGCTGTGAGAACTTCAGTCTGAATCTCTTTATTCTTAGCTGACCGTTCTTCTTTTGTAAGAACGGAGTGGACTATAGTTTTAAATTTCTCTTCTGCAAGTTGAAGAACTTCTTTCTTCAATTCAGGATCTATTTCGTTCTCAACGATTTCCCACTTAGCTTTTCCAGCTTCATTTCTGATGTCTTCCTGCAGCTGAACAAGTTTTTTTATTTCTACCTTCGCAAAGTTGAGTGCTTTAAGTAAGTCCTCTTCGCTTACTTCTTTAGATTCACCTTCGACCATAATGATGGAATCACTTGTACCTGCAACAACCAGCTCAAGATCACCTAACTCTATTTCAGAGTGAGTTGGATTTACAATTAATTTGCCATCTACTCTCCCTACACGAACTTCTGCTATAGGTCCATCAAATGGAACATCTGAAATTGTTAATGCAGCAGATGCACCAACAGCAGCCAACACATCAGCATCATTTTGACCATCATAAGAAACCACAAATGCAACGACCTGAGTTTCGTTCATAAAGTTTTCAGGAAACAGAGGTCTGATTGGTCTGTCAATCAGTCTTGAACTTAATATTTCTTTTTCAGTTGGTCTTCCTTCTCTTTTAATAAATCCACCGGGAAATTTTCCTGCCGCAGAAGTTTTTTCTCTATACTCCACCTGTAGTGGAAAAAAACTTTGGTCTTCTTTTGCTTCAGGTGATGCAACTGCACTAACAAGAACCATAGTATCTCCATAACGAACCATGACGGACCCGTTTGCCTGTCTTGCATATCTCCCTGTTTCAATAGAGAATATTTTACCACCTATTTCAACTTCCTTTTTAACTATCATTTCTAATTCCTTACTTTCTAATGTTCAAATCTTTAATTAATGCTCTATATTTCTCAATATCTTTTTTCGCAAGATAGTCAAGGAGCCTTCTTCTTTTACCAACCATCATCATCAATCCTCTTCTTGAATGATGATCTTTCGCATGTTTGTCAAAGTGTTGTGTCAGGTCATTAATTCTTTTTGTAAGAATTGCTATCTGCACTTCAGTCTGACCGGAATTCTTTTCATTTCCGCCATACTTCTGAATAATTTCAGCTTTTTCTTCTTTCGTCATTTTATTTAATCCTTTTATTTAGTTATACGATTAAATCCCAGAACTATTCCGTATCAAACGGATAAACCGGAATCAATTAATTAGTTTACTTAAAATTTTTCTTCCAACTTCTTCATCTTTTTTCATCTGGGCAATTAAGTCATCTACCGAATTAAATTTTTCTTCATCCCTGATTTTCTCAACCATCTCAACCTTCATTACTTCATCATAAATATCTCTATCAAAATCAAAGATGTAAAATTCAGGTACAATTCGTCCATCATCATGAAATGTTGGTCGGCTACCAAGACTTAACAAACCATAGTATTTTTCATTTTCAACAACACACTCTGCAGCATAAATTCCTTTTGCAGGAATCAATTTGTCTTCGCTATCTACTGAAAGGTTTGCAGTCGGGAAACCAAGTTTTCTGCCTCTTCCATCGCCACGGACCACGGTTCCTTTAAAGGAATATTTTCTGCCGAGCATGATACCAGCTTTAGCTACATCACCGGAAAGAAGTGCATTTCTGATCTTCGTACTGCTGATGATTTCTCCATCAACAGAATATTCAGAAATAAGCGTAACTGAAAAATTATATCTGTCTCCCAGGCTTTGAAGAAGTTCAAAATCACCATCTCTTCCTTTTCCAAAATGATGATCATAGCCAATAACTATTTCTGTTAATCCGATTCCTTGAATAAGATATTTTTTAACAAATTCTTCCGGGCTTTGTTTTGAAAATTCCATTGTGAAATTGATTACATAAAGATTTTCCAAACCAAGGTTATCTAAAATTTCAACTTTCTCATCGAGTGTACTTAACAACCTAACATCATTTCTACCCGGAATAACTTTTCTGGGGTGCGGGTCAAAAGTAAGAAGGTAATTCCTTCCATCAATCTGATTGGATTTTTCAATTACTTCATTTACAATCTGTTGATGACCAAGATGCAAACCATCAAAAGTACCAAGTGTAATTACACTCTTTTCATCCCGCTTTATTTCGGCTAAATTCTTTATTATTCTCATCTTAAATGCATTTTCAAAAGGCCGTAAATTTATAATATTCCCTTCCGAAAAAAAAGTTTGATGCCTTCAATTATTACGAAAACTTTGCTACCCAGACTCTAATTGTGTTGAAAAATGTTTTGTAAAGCTATTTATTGATAGCGCTTCTTCAACATTAAAATCGCCAATTCCAATTCTTCTTAGCTCAAACAAAATTGCACCCGTATTTAATTTTTTACCAAAATCATCGGCAATAACTCTTATATAAGTTCCTTTGGAACAGGTAATTGTAAAATAAATATCCGGCAAATCGATTTTATCTATCTCAAACTTTTCAATTACAATTTTTCTTGGATTACGTTCAACTACTTTCCCTTTGCGAGCCAAATTATAAAGTTTTTTCCCATTAACCTTTATTGCTGAATACATTGGTGGTGTCTGCTTTTTTTCACCTAAAAAGCTATTACGAACTTTAAGAATGTTCTTTTCATCCAAATCCTCAGGCAATGGAACTTCAGTACATTCAGTTTCTATATCCATTGAGGGAGAAGTTAAACCCAATCTGATTACCCCGGAATAAGATTTATTTAAATTTATGAATCGATCCATCTCTTTAGTTTTTTTCCCAGTGCAAACAATCATCAAACCACTTGCCTTTGGATCAAGTGTCCCTGAATGACCAACTTTTTTAACCCCTGTAACTTTTCTGATTTTATGCACAACCTGAAATGATGTGGGTCCGGAAGGTTTATCAATTAAAATTATCTCGCCCTCGGAAAAATCAGCATCGGAAGGATCAGCTATTCGATTGGTTATTATTTTGCTTGTGGATTTCATTAATCAATCCTTCTATCTTTTCAACGTAATCGAGTGTGTCATCAATAAAAAATTTTAATTCGGGAACAAACTTTATTCTAATCCTGTGAGCCAGCTCTGTTCTGATATGTCCCAACCGTGAATTGATCTTGTTAAGAACAAAATCTCGTCTTTCTTTTTGAAGAACTGACAAATAAATTTTTGCATTTTTTAAATCGGCACTAACCTTAACCGAAGTTACAGTGATAAAACCCAAATCATCATCCTGCAGTTTGTGAAGCAGTATGTGACTGATTTCCTGCTTAATTAAATTTTCAACCTTATCAACTCTGTGTGAAGACATGATTTGTAATCAGTATTATTCAAATAAATTTTAAGATAAAGTCTTTTTCGTTTCAATAAACTTATACGATTCGATAACATCACCAACCTTAACGTCGTTGTAATTAGCAATGTTTAATCCGCATTCATAACCGGCATCAACTTCGCGAACGTCATCTTTAAATCTTTTTAGTGTTCCTATGTCTCCTTCGAAGATCACAATTCCTTCACGCACTAAACGTATCTTGTTGTTTCTGGAGATTTTACCTTCCTGGACATAACAACCAGCTACAGTGCCAAACTTAGGAACTTTGAATACATCCCTTACCTCGAGAGTTGCAGTAACTTCCTCTGAAATTATAGGCGAAAGTAATCCCTCTAATGCTGATTTTACTTCATTGATAGCATCGTATATAACATTGTAAAGACGAATATCAACGTGCTGTTTTTCAGCAAGCTTTCTTGCATTTAGGTTTGGTCTTACATGAAATCCTATAATAATTGCACGCGAAGCATCAGCAAGCAGAACATCACTTTCTGAAATTCCACCTACACCTTTGTGGATTACTTTTACAACAACTTCTTCAGTTGATAATTTCATAAGGGAATCAGCAAGAGCTTCCACAGAACCATCAACATCACCTTTAACAATAAGTGGAAGTTCTTTAACTCCTCCGATGCTAATTTGTTTTGCAACTTCATCCAAAGTAAGATGATGAACTTGTTTTTGATCTTGCTCACGTTTTAGTTGTTGTCTTTTTATTCCAATATCTCGTGCAACTCTTTCAGACTCAACTACAACAAAAGAATCTCCCGCTTGCGGCGGACCTTCAAACCCTAATACCAGTGCTGGACTGGCAGGAGGTACTTCTTCAATTTTGTTTCCTCTCTCATCAAACATTGCGCGAACTTTACCCTGATATATGCCTGCAATAAATGGATCACCAATTTTTAATGTGCCTTTCTGTACTAATATCGTTCCAGTAATTCCTCTACCTTTATCCAGCTCAGATTCAACAACAACTCCACGAGCGAATCTATCAGGGTTGGCTTTGAGATCAAGCACTTCAGCTTCAAGAAGAATCTTTTCCATCAACTGCTCTACGTTTGTTCCCTGTTTTGCTGAAAGTTCCACTGATTGATATTTGCCTCCCCATTCTTCGATTAAAATATTCCGATCAGCTAACTGTTGTTTTAGTTTTTCAGGATTAGCTCCAGGTTTATCGATCTTATTAATTGCAACTACAATCGGGACACCAGCAGCTTGTGCGTGATTTATTGCCTCGATAGTTTGTGGCATAACTGCATCATCAGCAGCTACAACAAGTACAACTATATCAGTTAACTGGGCACCACGTGCACGCATTGCAGTAAATGCTTCGTGACCGGGAGTATCTAAAAATGTAATCGATCTATCGTCTTCAAGTTCAACTTTATAAGCCCCGATGTGTTGAGTAATTCCACCTGACTCACCGGCAACAACATTCGTTCTTCTTATATAATCAAGAAGAGATGTTTTTCCATGATCAACGTGTCCCATTATTGTAACAACGGGAGAACGCGACTGTAATTCTCCTTCCTCATCTTCAATATCCTCAACTGCATCAGATGTGTATTCTTCCTGCAGTTCAATTTCAAAACCAAATTCATCAGCAACAAGAGTAATTGTTTCAATATCCAGTCGCTGGTTAATCGAAACCATCAATCCAAGCTCAATACACTTAGTAATAACATCACCAACAGGAACACTCATAAGGTTTGCTAATTCACTTACAGATATATACTCATTCACCCTTAATAACTTACCTGCAATAGATTGTTCTTCGAGCTTCTTTTCTTCCAGAGCTTCCCGTTCTTTTCTTTTTCTTTTCCTGGCACTTGCCCTGCCAGGTGCGGACACATCATCCATGCTCATCAGTGTTTTCCTGATAGCTGCCTTAACTTCACGATCATCAACTACAAATTTTCTTACACGCTTTTTCTTTTTAGCTTCAGGAGAATCCTCGGCTGTACTCTCGCCTTTTTTCTTTCTTATTCTCGGTTTTCGTTTTTTCTTACCCGCTTCTTCGGTTTCGTCATCAGTTTTAGATTTTGGTTTGGACTCATCTCCTTTGGCAGACGTCTTCTTTTTCTTTTCATCAAGATCCATCTTGCCAACAACTTTTAATCCCTTGGCTTTAGGTATCCTTCCCTTCGGGCTTTTTTCATCTTTTTTATCTGCAGTTTCTTCAGACTGTTCATCATCAGATTCCTGTTCCTGCTTTTCTGACTCTATCTGTGCAACTTCTTCAACTGCTTTTTCTGTGGCTTTAATAATCGTTTCAGTTTCAACTTCTTCTTCAGGAGCAGGGATTTCTTCAACTTCAACTTCTTTACCATCCTCTTTTGCATCCTTATTTGCTCGCTCAGCACGTTTTTTATGAAACTCAGCCAGTTTTTTATAATGATGCTCAGCTTTCTCAATATCCTTCTTATAATGATCGTTTATTGCGTCAATCATCTCTTCATTGAGCAGGGACATATGGTTCTTAACTTTAAAACCTTTGTCTTTCAGAAACTCAACTAGTGATTCAGCAGAAAGATTATGCTCGGTAGCAAGTTTGTAGATTCTTATTTTCTTTTGTTTGGTATCAGCCATAAAAGTAATTTAGTAAATTTATTCCTCTTCCTCGAATTCAGCTTTCAACAGTTCAATTATACTATTGACTTTCTCTTCATCAAAGCCTTCAATTTCCAATAATTTTTCGGCACCGGCAGTTAATACTTCCAATGCAGTATCATATCGATTATTTATCAATGTATTATATACTTCCTCACCAAGTTCTTCCTTCAAGTCAATAAGCTCAACATCTTCATCGTATTCTTCAAATGGTTTAGCTTCACGCAATACATCAATTTCATAGCCTGTAAGTTTCATCGCCAAACGAATGTTCACTCCATTTCGTCCAACAATTAAAGACACCTGATCAGAGTCAGCCATTACAGTTGCTTGATTAGCATCCTCATCAACTTCAATTTGCTTTATTTTTGCCGGAGCTAATGATCTTTGAATATACAACGTTGGATCATCAGTATAATTAACTACATCAATGTTTTCATTATTCAATTCTCTTACTATGGCATGAATTCTTACTCCCTTCATACCCACGCAGGCACCAACAGCATCAATCCGAGGATCCTGTGACTCCACTGCAATTTTTGCTCTTTCACCTGGTTCTCTTGCAATTCCCTTTATTTCAATTATACCGTCATAAATTTCAGGAATTTCAATTTCAAAAAGTCTTCTAAGAAACATATTATCTGCTCTTGAAACAATTATTTGCGGACTGCTTCCTGTTTTTCGTGCTTCTTTAACAATCGCTCTAATTGTTTCACCCTTCTTGTATCTTTCATAAGGAATTTGTTCATCACGCGGAAGCACAAGTTCATTTTTATTATGATTGATGAGAATATCATTTTTCCTGATCTGATAAATATCTCCAACTACAATTTCACCAATTAGTTCGGTGTATTCATTAAAGATAATATCTTTTTCAATTTCTCTTATTTTTTGATTAAGACTTTGTTTAGCGAGAGTGATCAATCTTCTGCCCAGAGAAATTAGTTCAATCTTTTCAACGAAATCTTCACCAACTTCAAGCTCGTCTTCATTACCTTTTTGGTTTACCTCATCAATACTTATCTCTATTCCCGGATCTGTCACCTCATCAACAATTTTTCTTTCAAGATAAATTTCAATATCACCGCGATCCATATTAACAACAACATCGCATCTTGATTCCTCACCGTATTTTTTCCTAACTAAAAGTGTGAATACATCCTCCAGAATACCGGCAAGAACATCTTTATCGATGCCTTTTGTTTTTACCATATCGGCGAATGATTCAACTATTTCGCGATTCATTTAAGTATATCTCCTTTAATTAAAACTGACTAAAACTTTTGCGTTTATAATATCTGAGAATTTTAACTTTATCTCTTTATCCGATTTAAAAGAAAGTACTTCATCTTCAATTGAAACAAGTCTGCCTTTAAAAGTAGATGATGTATCAGAAGCTTTAAATTCAACCTCAAACAATCTGTTCAAATGTTTTTGATATTGCTTCAGATAAATCAATGGTCTGTCAACTCCCGGTGATGAAACATCAAGACGATACGATTTTAGCAATTCTTTTTCGTCTATCTGTTTTGTTATTTCTTTGCTGACTACTGCACATTCATCAGCAGAAACATTTTTCTCGCCGTCTACAAAGACTTCAATAACTCTGCTTGATTCCGAACCGCGAACAATAAAATCAATAAGAAAAAGATTATTCCCTTCGGCAACCTGCTGAGCTATCGCACGTATATTTTCAAAATTCTGATTCATACAAACAAAAATCGCCCAAAAAGGGCGAAAAAGAACTCTCAAAGATAAGCTTATTTAAGTAATTACCAAAGTAACTTAATTCGTGACCTACCTCATTTATAAGCTGCCCTTAGTGTCTGTTTTTTCTTCCTTTTTCTTCTGAAAATCGACTTCTTCTTTCTTTTTCTTTCTTTCATAATTGCTGCAGGCAATCAGTCCGATAACCAGTCCCAGCAGGAATATCACCACAATCATAACGATTAGCGGAGCTTCCACAGACCAGAATAAAAAGTTGAGTGAAGTAGTTATTGTGTTCTGCGAAGCAATTATTGCGAACACTAAAAACAGTATTGATAAAATTATAAGTTTAACACGCATAAAAACCTCATTGAAGAAAATTAAACCTCATAAATATAGAAAAATAATTGGTGATGAAGTGTAGCTATATTTAAAAAACAAATAAAAAGGCGATTCAATTGAATCGCCTTAACTTTTGTCCGTTGCACAGATTACTAATCTGTGCTGCTTTGAATATTATTTCATCAATAACATTTTTTTAGTTTCAACAAACGTCCCTTCCTGTCCGGTTGCGTTTAATTGGTAAACATAAGTTCCGGATGACAAGCTGCTTGCATCAAAATCTACGCTGTGGTAGCCTGCTTCAAGCGAGCTGTTAACAAGAGAAGCAACTCTTTCACCGACAACATTAAATATATCAATTGAAACATTGCTTGTAACCGGAATTGAAAATCCAATTTTTGTAGATGGGTTGAACGGGTTAGGATAGTTCTGCAATAAAACAAATTCTTCCGGTGAAGCTACTTCAACAATAATGGCCTCACTGTATTCTGTTATGCCGTCAAGATCAACTTGCTTTAATCTGTAACTATATGCACCCATATTAAGATTTTCATCTGTATATGTATAGTTTCTCTGTTCTGTTGTGGTTCCAAACCCGGCGACGAATCCAACTTCATTCCATATTTCATTAACGGGATTTTTTCTTTCAACTGAAAATCCAAAATTGTTCGTTTCAGTTGCAGTTGACCAGTTAAGTGTTACAGAATTTTCATTTGCTGAAGCAGTAAATGAAGAAAGCTCAACAGGAATCATCGCAACCGCAAGCAGGTAAGCTTCATAAGCATCTATTCTGCCGGCACCGTATCTGTTATCTTTTCCCGCTGCTCCTTTTTCTACAGCCGTAGTTTGTAGGATCATACTTACCTCGGCAGGTGTTAGGTTAGGATTTGCAGATAACACCAATGCAACTGTACCACAGGTATGAGGAGTGGCACTGGAAGTTCCGCTAAATGAAGAATATCCGCCTCCATCTGAAGTACTGATTGTTCCATTTCCGGGGGATGAAACATCTGGTTTTATTAAGCCCATTGAGCCGGGCATAGTTTCGTATGGATAATCCTGATAATTTAATGGCATTGGGTATGGATAACTTGGGTGATTATTTTGAAAGTCTTCCCACGCCCATGGACCCCACGGTGAACTACTTGCAATCACATCCGTTGAAGCTACTACATTACCTACTCCAATCACAGAACTAATACCACCAACCAAAGTCTGGTCAGGATGAATCCAGGCAGTTGGAGTATTTCCGGGTGCTGAAATATTAAATGGAATACCAACACTGTTACCATCATTACTGGTTGAGTTTGTATGAACAACACCAGCGGTTAATTCAAAATCATTTATTTGTCTGTGCATAGGATAATTCGGTTGTGGAGAAAAGTACCATTTGTAACTATGTGAACTTGTAATAACATCTACACCGGCTGCAACAGAGTACTGGCTTGCCAGCCATGCGGTTGATTCACCACTGAGTTTGCAGTTTATTAATTTAGCTTTAGGCGCAACACCGGTTTGGGTTCCATTTGTTCCATCACCACAAATTTGACCTGCCGTTTGTGTTCCGTGAGTTCCGCTTGGTCCCGGATTATTATCGTTTCCATTAAAGTCCCATCCGATAAAATCATCAACATAACCATTGTTGTCATCATCAATACCATTTACATCACCGGGATCAAAAACCCAGGATGCACCGTTAAACTCGATAGTGTGTCCATCGTTGTCAAAATCTTCTCCCGGATTGTTCCAGATGTTATTAACTAAATCCGGGTGATCCCAATCGCAGCCTGAATCATGATTTGCAGCGAGGACACCCTGTCCGCTATCACCCTCAGCCCAAACGGCAGGAGCATTTATTAATACTACTCCTATTTGCGGTGCCATTACATTTCCCGGGAATACTTCAACAGGTTCTTCAGTCGGGTCGGTGACCATACTTTCGTCAAACACAGCATCGTATCTTATCTCAGCTATTTCATCAAAGTTTTCCGCCATATAATTTATTACCTCGGGTGTAGCAGAATAAATTATTGTGTTAGCAGCCCAAAGAACATCAATTTTTGTTACAAGATTTTGCTGCTTTGCGTTTTCAAGATAACTACGAACCTGCTGCTGCTGTTGATCTGTAAATTCTCTTAAAACTCTAACTACTTCTTTTTGTCTTTCCTTTTTTGAAAGGATTGTTGTCTGCTGTCTTAAATCATCAAGGGGATACTGCTCATCAAGTGTTGCGTAAACATCAATCATCTCATTACTTGATGCTTCAAGAAGAACAGTTTGCAAGTAAGGATGAATTTTTGATGATTGTGTCTGAGCATCAACATCAGCCAGAAAAAAGAAACCGATCGAAAAAAGAAAAAGAAAGGTGATTGTTTGCTTCATAAATGTACCTCTAGTATTTAATTAAGTTGAAATGAATGAGTCCGAATGAATTTTCCTGAACTAATAGCTGGAACAGAAAAGTATCTAATAATTGTATAGTGAAAGTAAATTTCGAATATCCTGATTACTGGAGTTGTTAAAATTTCGAAATGAATATAGCAATTTGCTAATTATTATGCAGGTAAAAATACAAGTTCGGCAGGAAAAAGTTCTTATTATTTTGAGACGGGACTAACTATATCTTAATTATTGAGCATAATTTTATTGATACTATCAATTCTTGAGTCAACTTTAGAAATTTGTTCATTATTTAAATTAAGACTTTGAATTTCCAAATAGTCACCGAGAGCCTCTTCGTACAATCCTTTCTCATAAAGAATATCCGCAAAGAAAATTCTGTAAGAAGCGATTTGTTTTGTTTCAGGATATTTCCTGTAAGTTTCTTTTGCAAACACAACAGATGATTCCTGCATACTATTATCAGCAAGCTGCATTGCCCCATTCAATCTCTTTATGCCAAAATCATTGTTCTTAAGTTGATCTGATTTATCAATACTCTCTTTGTTACCATACGTTGCAGTACTGTTGGAATTTCCCTTTCCATTTGTCTTCGGAGCTTTAATCATATCTTCCATTGCGAGAGCAAGAAGTAATTCGTCGGTTGTCATTTTTTTGATGCTGGATATTGAAACAGCAGAAAGTTCACCGATGGTAATAATCTCTTCATATTGTTTTATTTTTACCGAAGATTTATTACTGGTGGAAATAATTCCGTCCGCTTGTAAAAGTTCTCCGCTTTTTACTTCAACCCAATTTTCTGATGCGCCGGACTGATATTTAACATCGCCACTTACATTTATAACCTTAAATTTCTGTGCTGCAGCTGATACAATAAATAATAATGATATCAATATTATTTTCAAGCAGGTTTTTGTTTTATTCCACATTTTAATTTCTCCTTTTAATAAACATCGACTATTTCAACTTTTCCGGATGCGATACCCAGTTCAGCAATTGCTTCGCGATTAAATTTTTTCACTCCAATATTCCACGCTTCATTAAAATCTGTAAGTGAAGTTGTTTCAATTGGAATCCAGATTTCATCTGTTCCCTTTTCACTCTTGCGGATAAAATATTTAGAATCGTTCTGTGTAATGAGCGTTGATTGATCCGGTGAAAGTTTTGTGTTAAACAATACATTTACATGTCTCACATCTCCGTTGCCTTTATAATCAACCAGTGCAGTTTGAATTCCAACACTTTCAAGCAGAGAACAATATGCAACGCTCAGGTCATCACAATCTCCGCCTTTTAACTGAAACGTTTGTTCGGGAAATTGAACATACTCAACTGATGCTCTCGGATCAGAGACGTAAACCATATTATTAACGAAATTATTAAATAAAATTTTAGCTTTTTCAAATTCAAAAAGTGATGTCTTAAGAGTATCGATGACTGCTTTGTTTTCACTCAACACACTCTTTGAATAGTTCATTGAGAAACTCATATCCTTGTTAATAAAATATCTCAGGTTCAGCACTTTACCATCCCATGCGTTTTCGCTGTTTATTAATGTAGCTTTTTGTATTTGATCATCCGGTTGCTGAGGTGACACCGAAACATAAAAATCCGCATAGGAGAGAGTTGCTTTATCAAGATCAAATGTTTCAGGGATAGAAATGTAAAAAGCAACTTTTGCAGTGTCACCGGGCTGAACAATAATTTGAGGCGAGTCAATTCTTCCTTCAGTTACTCCTTTTATGCTGACTGAAGGTGTTACCTTAACTGGTTCGGTGGAAACATTTACTAACTTCCCATATGCGAATGGTTTATCCAAATACATGTCATAAAAAGCAGGATAGATTTCCCTTACAATTTCAACATCAATCAATTCAACTTTTTTAACCGGGGTGCCGCTAATGTTTACAGCAAGTGAAAGTACAACTTTATCAAAACTATATCTGTTATTAATTATGTTGTCAATTCCCTCTTCATAAAATTGTGAAAAGCTAGCATCATTACTTCGATCATCAAAATAGTAAACTCCGCTTAGTAAAATTTCAAACAGGTTAGTGGTATATCCAAATGCGGGTATTAAACCGGCGATATAAGGTTCCTGATATTTATCATGAAATGCTGTGACTCCATACACAAATTTATCTGCAAACCCAGTGGCACTAAACTCGAAAGAAGTTGTTGTTTCGTAAATCAAATTAAAATTAATAAAATGAAACGGGAAATAACTTGCAGCAATGAATGCGCCTCTTTCCTGCTTCATTTCAAATCCCTGGAATTCTTCAACAGTAGCCTCATCACCAAAATTAAGAAGGTTAATTGAAGCAAGTCTGAATTGCAATTCTTTGTTGAGAATAAAATCAATTCCCAGATCGGCTTTCCAGAAGTTTATATCTTCGCTAAGAGTTTGAACATCAAGATAATTGGGTTCGCCGAAAACAGGGGTA
>Ga0210085_1000237_pt1 | contig 24663 bp, 24 predicted proteins | sample China_Galinas_PW_5_FD_184866 | JGI IMG/M metagenome (GOLD analysis project Ga0210085, IMG submission 184866) | Wetland microbial communities from San Francisco Bay, California, USA, that impact long-term carbon sequestration - China_Galinas_PWC_D1... | ecosystem: Environmental > Aquatic > Marine...
CCGTGAGCTTCGACCAATTCCTTGACGATGGCCAGTCCGATGCCGGCGCCGCCGTGCTGCCTTGACCGCGACTTTTCCCCACGGAAAAACCGCTCGAAAAGGTAAGGCAGGTCAGCGGCGATGAGCTCATTGCCGTCGTTGCTGAAGCCGACCCGCACCTGCTCGGCATCGACGTCGATTCGGATGTCCACCGTCCCGTTTTGCGGGGTATACCTGGCGGCGTTATCGGTTAAATTGCGCAGAATTCGGGCGATCCGAGCCCGGTCGGCCGACACCCTCACAGGACCATTCGGGACGTGGCGTTTCACGACGACCGATTTCCGGTTAAACCTGGGCAAAAATGTTTCAATGGCCGTATCGATCGCCTCACTCAGGTCGATCGGTTCCAGGTTCAGGCTGCCGCGCGCTGCATCGGCCCTGGCAAGCTGGAGGACGTCCTCGACGAGCTGGACCAGGCGCATGGTTTCATCCTGCAGCAGCGCAAAAGTCGAGGCCGAGGGCGGCAGCACGCCGTCGGTGAGGGCCTCAAGGTATCCCCGGATGTTGGTCAAGGGAGTTCGAAGCTCATGAGCCACGTCGATCATCAAGGTGCGGCGCAGATTTTCGATCTTCTCAAGGCTTGACGCCATCCGGTTGAAGGCCTGAGCGAGCTGACCTACCTCGTCCTGGGTGGCGACCGGTACCCGCTCGGCGAAGTTGCCCGCCGCAACTTCGCTGGTCACGACGGTCATCCGGGTCAAGGGCGCGAGTATTCTGCGCATCATTACGAAGCTGAGCACCACGGCCAGAATCACGGCCGCCAGGCAGGCCCAGAGCAGATAGCGGTGCACCGCGCCGACGAACATGGCGTGCGCGGGTCCGGGAGAAATGTGGTACTTCTCCATCAGGGTGACGAAATAGCCTGCGGCCAGGGTGTCGATCGAAAGCCACACGACGATTATGACGAAAGCGATTACCGCCAGGTTGACGGCCAGCAGTTTGAGGATCAGGTGCCGTTTCACGTCGGGCTCTCTCCTTCATGCAGTTGCCGGTCGACAAACCGGTAGCCGACGCCGCGCACCGTCAGAATATATCGGGGATGGGCCGGTTCCGGTTCGATTTTTTGCCGCAGCTTTCCGATGTGAACATCCACCACGCGATCAATCACCACGGCTTCGCCCAGAGGATACAGCCTGTTCAACAGTTCGTCGCGGGTATAATTCCGACCGGGGGCGGACATGAGGGCCTCGAGCAAGGCATACTCGTGCGGTGTGAGCGCAACCGACCGCCCTTTGACCCTGAGCCGGCGCTTTTCAAGATCCAGCTGCACATCGGCGTGCGAGAGTATCTTCTTCCTTTCGGTTGCCGGTTTGGACACTCGTCGCAGCACGGCTTTGACACGGGCAACCAGTTCACGGGGGCTGAAGGGTTTCACCACATAGTCGTCTGCCCCCAGCGTCAGTCCGGTTACCCGGTCGATCTCTTCGCCCCGAGCGGTCAGCATGATGACCGGCACGTCGGAAAACCGCCGCAGACGCCGACAGATCTCCCAGCCGTCCATTTTCGGCAGCATCAGGTCCAGGATGACCATATCCGGCCGGTACTGCTCGGCTAAAGCAAGGCCGGTTTTACCGTCACCGGCCGTCAACACCCTGAAACTTTCACGCTCGAGGTAAAGTGCTACAAGAGCGGCCGTATTAGGATCATCTTCGATGACCAGAACGCTATGTCGATCTGATGTGGGTAACATTAAAAAATCAAAATTCCGATCGAGAAATGGCCCGGGTAAAAAAAGTCAACCACTATATTTTTTTGGGATCACAGGCAGCCCCGCATTGCACGAACGAATCACTTCTTTCCCACTGCAATGTCATATGGTCGATGCCGAAGTTTTCAAAGAGGTCACGGCGCACCTGTGTGATCAAGACGTCGTCATCGATCGGATCGGGCTTGACGAGATGGGCTGTCAGGGCGGTTTCGGTTGTGCTGATCGCCCATATGTGCAGGTCGTGAACAGCCGTGACACCTGGAAGACGGGACAAATAGTCGCTAACCATCTCGGTGTCGATTCCGGCCGGAACGGCTTGCAGCGCCAAGTTCGTCGATTCTTTGAGCAACCCCCAGGTGCTCACCAAAATGATGGCCACGATGACGAGGCTGACCAGCGGATCTATCCACAACCACCCGGTGGTCATGATACCGATGCCGGCCAGAACCACACCGACGGACACACCGGCGTCTGAGGCCATGTGCAGAAAAGCCCCGCGTATGTTCAGGTCCTTTTTCCGGCCTGCAAAAAACAGCAGCGCGGTGACCGTGTTGATGGCCACGCCGATAGCGGCCACGATAATAATTGTCTCGCCGGCCGCAGGTGCGGGGCTTTTGAAGCGCAGAACCGATTCCCAAGCGATGCCGCCGACCGCAACCAGAAGGATGACGGCATTTACAAGCGCCGCGATTATCGTTGTACTCCTGTAGCCATAGGTCCGCTTGGTGGTCGGCCGAAGACGGCTTAATACGCTTGCCCCCCAGGCGAGCAAGAGACCGGCGACATCGCTCAGATTATGGCCGGCATCTGCGAGAAGGGCAAGCGAGTCGGCTGTAAGGCCAAAAATGGCTTCTGCAATGACAAAACCAAAGTTCAGAACGATCCCGATCGCAAATGCCCGATTGTAATTCGCCGGCCCGTGATTGTGTGTGTTGACCATGGATAACCGATTTTACTCAGTCGTTACACGAACAGTTTTTGCCACGGGCCTTTTCAAACGCTTCCCTTCCTTCCCTGAAGGCAAAAACAGAAATAGCGACGGCACCGAGAGAATCGAGGCCGCCGATTCCGGTGGCAGCATAGCCGGCGCTCGCCAACAACAGCACGAAAGACAGATACAAACAAGTCTTGGTGCAGTTGGCATCGGCGATGATGGCATCCGACTGAAGCTGCCTTCCGACGCGCATCTTAAAACGGACACGAGCCCTTCCAGCAGATTATAAAAGACGGTGATTTGGGACAGCAAGATAGCCGTTTTGTATAATCCGACCCTCCGGTCGTTTGATCTCTGTGAGACCATTTGCGTCTCCTGAACCATATCGTCCAACCCCTTTTGCATACCGTAAACCCGATTCATCGCCTGACTCCCAATCACCGAATTGGAATGAAAATTTTTTTCGTTGGGCAAGGCCGCACAAGGGTTTGCGGCGAGGCGTACTTTACGTATGCCGCAGCCGGAAACCCGCTACGACCGGCAGTCCAGCAGAATAAAGCCAATTTATGAATGGACAATAGTTAATACCGCTTCGACACGTTTCAAGGGAGGAGGTCCCTCATCACTCGAGCAAGGCGTCGATCTTGGCTTCGATCTGCTCATCGGTGCTGTGCTTGAGGGTGATGGCCCGGGCCGGGCACTCGACGATGCAAATGCCACAGCCGCGGCATTTGGCGGGGGGAATTTCAGACACTCCCTCGGAGTTTATGAAAGGAGCTGCAAAGGGGCAAGATCGCACGCAGGCCAGGCAGGCGGCGCACAGGTCGGGATCGACGACGGCCACGGTTGCCGGCGTGCTCATTATCTCTTTGCAGAGAATCTTGGCGGCCTGCTGGGCCGCGCCTTTGGCCATGGCAAGGGCCTCGGGAATGAACCTGGGGCTGTGGGCGAGACCGGCCAGGAAGATACCGGGCGAGGCAAATTCCAGGGGTTGCAGCTTGACATGAGCTTCCAGAAAAAAACCCTCTTGGGCGCGCGGTAGCTTCAAGACCGCCGCGATCTGGTCGGCACCGGCGTGAGGGCGCATGCCGGAACTGAGCACCAACAGGTCAGGTTCCACCCGAAAATCCTGGTGCGAACTGCGGTCGGTAAAGTCCACGATCAGCTTTTCGGCGCTATCGTTGTATACCCGGGGCTGATCCCCGGGAATGAAGCGGAAGAACATCACGCCCATCCGACGGGCTTTTAAATAATAGAGTTCCTTGAATCCAAAAGTTCGCAGGTCGCGATAAAGGATCACGATCTGAGCGTCAGGGTTTACCTTTTTGATGGCAATGCTGTTTTTGACCGCAGCGCTGCAGCAGACGCGGCTGCAGAAACTGAATTCCTCGTTGCGGGAACCAACGCACTGAATCATGACCACCCGCTTGAGACCTCGAGCCCACTTCGGGTCTTCCTTGAGCCGGCGGGACAATTCGACCTGAGTGAGCACGCGCCGGTCCTCGGCGTAAAGATATTCCTGCGGTTCGTAAGCCCGGCCGCCGGTGGCCACGATGACGGCCCCGTAAGTGATGTCATGATTGCCGCCGTCTTTTGTTGCGACAGTCCCGCGAAAATTTCCCTGATGACCCTGGTGGGCGGTTAAGCAACTCTCCAGATAAACCGATATCAAGGGATGCCGCATGACCCTGCCTCCAAGGATGCGAACAAGTTTTTGAGGCGAATCCCCCTCCAAGGTTTCGGTGAGATGCCGGGCAAATCCTCCCAGACGAGTGTCTTTTTCCACCAGGCAGACCGAAAATCCCTGGTCCGCCAGGGTCAGCGCGGCACTCATACCGGCCAATCCTCCGCCGATGACCAGCGCTCGGGGATCCACGCGATAGGTCTGATCGGTCAGCGGCTCCAGCCACAGGGCTCGCGAAACACCCGCCCGGATCAGTTGGAAAGACTTCTCGGTGGCTTGCTGTGGCTGCTGACTGTGGATCCACGAGCACTGGTTGCGGATATTGGCCATTTCAAAGAGATACGGGTTTAAGCCCGCCTTTCTGAGCGTGTCCTGGAAGAGAGGTTCGTGGGTCTTCGGAGAGCAGGCAGCCACCACGACGCGATTCAGTTCGTGTTTTTGCATCAGCTCGATCAGCTTTGGCTGGGTTTCGGCCGAACAGGTGAACATGAAGTCGGTGGCCAACGCCACATTCGGCAGTCGCTCGATCCGCTGCATCAGCTGCGGGATGTCGACCACACCGGCGATATTCGACCCGCAGTGGCAGACGAAGACGCCGATTCTAGGTGGGCCTTCGGTGGCCCTCTCCGGTATGGCCTCGGCGGAAAAAGTGGCCGAATAGCGCCCGGTTTGAATGACCACCGCCGCTTCCGCCGCAGCGGCACCGGCCTGGATGACGGTCTCCGGGATGTCCTTCGGCGCTTCGACGCCGCCACAGACGAAAATGCCAGACCGCGAGGTCGACACCGGCTCGTCGAAATCGGCGGCCAGAAAGCCGAAAGGATTGGTCGTCAATCCCAGCCGCTTGACCAGAGCGCTCGATCCGCTCGAGGGTTTGAAGCCGCTTGAGAGCACCACCAGATCATATTCTTGTTCCACCTTGCGGTTGCTGTGATGATCGAAAGTCTCGATGATAAGGTTCTCGTTTTCCGGATTCAGGTAGACCTGCGAGATCATGGAGCGTTGGTACCGCACGCCGTGGTCGTGACGTGCGCGTTCGATGTAATCATCGAACCCCTTGCCGTGAGCCCGGATGTCCATGAAGTAGATCACGGTTTGCGCCTCCGGGTCGTGACTACGCGTCAGCACGGCCTGTTTGGCGGCGTGCATGCAGCAAACCGATGAGCAGAACGGCCGGTTGCGGGACGCATCCCGCGACATCACACACTGGATCCAGGCCACCTTCTTCGGCAACCGGCCGTCCGATGGACGCTGCAGATGCCCGGCATAGGGTCCGGTGGCGGACAGCATGCGTTCATATTGAAGCGATGTGACGACATTGCGATAGCGACCATAGCCGTATTCTCCATCCCGAACCGTCAGCGCCGGTTCGAAACCGGTCGCCACCACGACGGCTCCGGCTTCGAGGTCAATCATTTCCGGTTGCTGGTCGAATTCGACCGCCCCGGTGGGGCAAATTTTCTGACACAGGCCGCAGCGTTTGCGGGTCAAATAGAGGCAATGTTCCGCGTCCAGGGCGTATTTCAACGGAACGGCCTGGGGAAAAGTCAGAAACGCCGCCTTGCGGAACCCCAACTCCCCGTTGAACTCATCGGGCACCTTCTTGGGGCACTTTTCCGCGCACTGGCCGCAGGCAATGCACTTTTCTATGCTGATGTAGCGCGGCTGTTTTTCGACACGCGCCGTGAATCGTCCCGGCTCACCCGCAAGATTCAGCAGGCGGCTGGAGGGGATGATCTCGATATTGGGATTGCCGGCCGCTTGAACCAGCTTGGGGGAAAACATGCAGGTCGAACAGTCGTTGGTGGGAAAGGTCTTGTCCAAGCGGGCCATGGTCCCGCCCAGGGTGTGGGTTTTGTCGAGCAGGTAGACGTAAAACCCGGTGTCGGCCAAGTCGAGGGCGCACTGGATGCCGCCGATTCCGCCACCGATGACGATCACCCGTCCGATCGCACGGCCGGCGTCGGCTTCCTTTTCATTTAGACCATTCACCGCAGTAAATCCTTTGCTCTCAACAGGGGCACCGGATCGGCGATATGCATCCGGAACCACCCGGCAGATCCGTTTCCAGCCGCGAATGCCAGGCGCAACAGTTCCGTAAAGTAGAAAACCGGCAGGTGCCCGGATGCCTTGTCTCTTTGTATGAGATCCAGGTTGGCCTGACACAGCGGGCAGGAAACCACGACGGCCTCGGCGCCGGCTTGTCGCGCTTTTTCCAACAATCGGGCGGTAAGGGATTCCTGGATATCCCGTCGACCGATGCCGATGCTGGCACCGCAACATGTGGTTTTATAGGACCAGTCCAACACCTCGGCACCGGCAGCGGTCGCGAGCCGGTCGAGGGTCATCGGATTTTCGTAGTCGGTGAAGCCGGTCAGACGCGGCGGGCGGACCATCTGGCAGCCGTAATAACAGACGACCTTAAGGCCTTTCAAGGGCTTGCGGATGCGGTCTTCGATGCGCTCGACCATGTAAGGCCGGGCCAGAAACCGCGTCATGTCGTGAACCTGAATGCTGCCGGTGACCTTCCAGGGAACGTCGAAGATCTTTTTTTGGATCATCACCTTGGAAAACAACATCCGATTGAAACAGTTGGCGCAAGGCGTCACAATGTCGAGCCCCATTTTTTCGGCGGCCGCGAGGTTTCTGGCCGGCAGGACCACGGCCATATTTTCACTCAGGCTGTGAGCCGCAGTCGCGCCGCAGCAAGACCAGTCCTCAATTTCCACCAGCGTAATGTCCAGATGATTGAACACCGCCAAGATGGAACGCGCATAGTCATTGGCCATGCCTTCCAGTGAACAGCCCGGGTAGAATGCCAGCTTCATCAGGAACGATCACCTTGTTGTTTGCGGTATAGAGCCCGGATCTCTTTGATGGCTTCACAACGTTTCGGCAGCAGTTTTAATTTCCCCTTGCGCCAGAGCGTCAGCCCCAACTCGATTTCCGTTTTCAGTTGGCCCGAGCGCATCTTTTCTTTGAGGATGCCGGGTTTGCGGTTCAAGGCCGCCATCAGCCAAACCTCGTTGACCCGGCCGAAACGCTGGAGTTCATCGAGGAACGTCTGGTGAAACACCGCCAGCTGTTTTTCCCGCGGCGCAATGGTGGACTGCGCCGCCAGGCTGCGGAGATGCAGAATGGTCTCGGCGACGGCGACTTCGTTTGGGCAATAGGTGGTGCACATTTCGCAGGATAGGCAGACCCAGATAGTGGCGGACCGCAATAGTTCCTCGCGCCAACCCAGCTGAATGAAGCGGATCACCTGGTGAGGCTTGACATCCATGTAGAAACTGACCGGACAGGCATTGGTGCAACGCTCGCACTGATAGCAGGCAGCAATATTGGCGCCGGTCTCACCCTCCATCCGCTTCAAAAAATGACTGCCCCGGTCACCGATCAGCCGGCGCTTGCCGGATGACGCGCTTAGTGTTTCCTCGCTGCCGCGTCTCTCTTTTCCGTCCTTTTGTTTGCTCAAAATCGGCCCCTTGCCTCCATTATTGGACTGCCGGAAGACGGTACTGGGTTTCCAATCCATAAACGGTCTATTTTTCACAAGGTCCAGGAAATCGGCGACGATATTGCGGGAAGGGCCATTTAGGACGGAAACAAGCTATAAAACAGCTAACTTTTGTGTGCCACAATGTGTCAGGACGTGTCAAGGTAAATCATCAAAAGCTTCCACCTTTAATCTGATCCTGTTCGGGGATACCTCAAACAGCTGTTGACATCATTTCTCATTTTAATATTATTCAGCCGGGGAAAGGATACTATTGCTCAACACAGATGACGCTGTTTCATTTCGAACAGAGGGGAGCGAATGAAGCTCGATCTTACGTCTGATAGTTGTCTCCGTTTCGTACGGCCGACATCCATCCTTTGGGCCTGCCTCGCTTTTTCCCTCATCCTCCTGAACGGCCATGCGCAAGCCGTTACCCTCGAAGAGTGCATCCGTGAAGCCCTTCAGCGGAACCCCGACGCCAATGCCGCCGCCATCCGGGTCGAAGCAGCCCGAGCCGTGATCTCGGAAGCCGACTCCGCTTATTTCCCGCAGTTGTCGGTTGCCGGCGGCTACGCGGTGACGGACAACCCGACCCAGGCATTCATGATGCAACTCAACCAGCGTAACCTGGACATAATGGCCCCGGGCTTCGACCCCAACGATCCTGGCAACACCGACAACCTGCGCCTGTCCGCCGAACTCAAATACCGGATTTACGATTTCGGACAACGGCGGATGATGTCCGAGAGCGCCGCGCTCGGCGCGGACGCTGTCAAACTTCAGCTGGCCGCTGTCCGCAACGAGTTAATCTACCAGATCACCCGCGGGTACTTCAGCATTCTGCAGGCCCTGGACTATGTGACGGTTCAGCAGGAAACGGTTCACAGTTTCGAAGAGAGCCTACAGGTGGCCCGAGATAAATACAAGGCCGGGACGGTGATAAAAACCGATGTTTTAAACCTTGAGGTCGCCTTGGTGCAAGCCCGCGAGGATTTGATTCGGGCCCGCAACAGCGTGGATCTGGCCATTGTCGCCTTGAATACAGCCATCGGGTACGATTTTGTCACCCGCGAGAGCCTGCCGGTACCCGAAAAAAAAGTTTCGACGCCGCCGGTCATGGAACAAGATTTCAACGCGATCGACAACAGGCCGGAGCTTCAGGTGATTCAGAAAATGTCTCAGGCAAAGGAACTTTTGTACATCAAGGCAAAGCGCCAAAATTATCCGGTTCTCAACGCTTACGGTTCCTATGATCTGGACACCGGTGACCTGGCAACTTTCGAGGGCAGCTACACGGTCGGGCTTAAAGCCGAATGGGACATTTTCACCGGTTTTCGCAATTCGAGTGCCGCCCGCAAGGCCGAAGCAGAGTGGCGAGCGGCTCAGCAGGATGAGGAAAATGTTCGCAACAAAATAAAACAGGATCTTCGACGTGCACGAATTCAGGCCGCCGAGTCGTGGCAACGGTTGGAAACGATCCGAAAGAGTGTCGAAAGCGCATCGGAATCCCTGCGCATCACTCGGGTACGCTATCGGGAAGGCGTTGCCGGCATTACAGATCTGCTGACCGCTCAGGTAGGCCTGACCGCCATGCGCACCCGCAGCGTTGCCGCCGTCTATGACCACGCTGCCGCAGTCTCAAACCTTCAGCGCGCCCGCGGTGAACTCTACACGCTTTACAGTGTTCAATAGCTAGTTTCCGTCCATAAATGGCCCTTTTCAGCAATTTCTGCGTCAATCGGCGGAATCGCTTGTGCGACGTACACGAGTACGTCTCCGCGCAATTCCTTGATTTCCTTGAACTTGCAGAAAATTGCTCATTTCTGGATCGGAAACTAATCAGTGTCCTCAATGAAACCGTGGATGGGCACTAGCTAGTTTCCATCCCTAAAAGAGACGTTATTAATTCGATCGCTTGACCAGTTTCGCAACCAGATCGCAAATACGTATCTCTTCCAGGACGCCTTCCTGATATAGCTTGAAATGTGCCGTGTCGTTTTTAAGAGGGTTGAGGAAAGAAATGGTGCGGTCGAATGGCAGCGCGCCGGCGATCCAAACGGCCATACCGCGTAGAACCGGTCTGTCGGATTCCAAATAGGGTTGCAGAAAGGGGAGCGCATCCTTCGCATGCCCGGGCCGGGCATGGGCCAGACGCCCAACGCCCCAGAGCACCCCCGGCTGCAAGTCCTCATGCTCGAGATAGTTTCCATCCGGATTTATGTATGACAGCAAAATACTGGCATATTGATCGGCAAGGGCCAGGTTGAGGGCCATTGCCTCACCCATGGATTCCGGGGAACCCCAGCCGATGCCGCCCGACTCGTCGTTCAGGTTCCAGATGAACCGCCGCATGACGATGCGGGCCGATTCCATGTTTTCTTCGGCCGACCGGGCGATCACCGCTCCCATGACGCTCACCGCGCGCCACTTGATCGGCTCGTCGAGGCTGTACAGAAAAGAGAAAAGCGGATTGACCACCTGCCGAAAGGGAAAGCGGGAAATCTGTTCGACACAACTCCCTAAATCCGAAAGCTGCAACAGCTCGAAAACGATCCTTTTAAGCTGGCGGCCGGTGAGTTTTTGGTCTGAAGGTGGCATCGATTCCCATTTAAAAAGTGATAATTTCATCACATCTCGGCCCAGTGAATACAATCCGCCGGGCAGTTCTTGATCGCCTCTTCAACTTCGGGTTCCGGATAGAACGACAAATCCGCCACGTCGATGTAACCCGCATCGTTCATCCTGAAAACGGCCGGACAGACTTCGACGCAGACCTCACATTTGATGCATTCGCTCAATTCGACAACGGGTATTTTCATAGTTAGATGGCGTTCGGTATCAGGCATTTTGTTTCCGGATTAACCATTGACCGCCTTGCCGATCTTCTGCCCGTACTCATAGCACGCATCCAATGTCTCGCCGTCGGGCACATACTGTACTTTGAGACCCGGTTCGACCAGCTCTATACCGATTTCCGTCAGTTCCTTTTCGATCAGCTTGACGGCTTCACCGCTCCAACCGTAGGACCCGAAGGCGGCTCCGATCTTGTTCTTCGGTTTCAAGCCTTTCATGTAGGTTAAAAAGTCGGCCAGTGTAGGGAACAGGCCGTTGTTGAGGGTCGGTGAGCCGACCACCACGGCCCGCGCATCGAGCACCTCGGTCATGATGTCACTGCGGTGCCATTTGCGCAGATACATGGGCCGGACATCCACGCCTTCGGCGCTGATGCCGGAGGCTATGGCATTGGCCATCTTCTCGGTGCTGTGCCACATGGTATCATAGATGACAAGCGCCTTGGGCTTAGATTCCTGGCGGCTCCAGCGTCCGTAGGCATCGATTATCCTCGACGCGTTTTTACGCCAAATCACCCCGTGGTCCGGACAAATCATGTCGATTCCAAGCCCCATTTCGGCCACCTTATCGATGAGCTTCAGAATCAGGGGGGCGTAGAGCATCAGGATGTTGGCGAAATATTTTTTAGCATGCGGCATAATGGCATCACCGATCTGGTCATCGAACTTTTCGTGCCCTGCGTAATGCTGCCCGAACCCGTCGCTGGAAAACAGAATCCTGTCCTCCTTCAGATAGGTGAACATGCTGTCCGGCCAATGCACCATTCGGGTTTCCAAGAAGGTAAACGTGCGTCGACCAATAGTGAGCTCCTGCCCGTCGGCCACAGGCTGATAGTTCAGCTTGCGGTGGAAGTGCCGCTGCAGATTTTTTTCGCCCATTTTGGAACAGTAGAGTGGTTTGTCCTCGCCGATGCGGTGCATGACGCGTTCGAGACTGCCGGAATGGTCCATTTCGGTGTGGTTGCTGATAACGAGATCGATTTTTTTCGGATCGACAACCTTGGAAATGTTAAAAAACAACTCATCGGCGAACCCGCTCTTGACCGTATCGATCAGCGCAATCTTCTCATCCAGGACCAAATAGGCATTGTAGCTCGTTCCAAACGGTGTCGAGTATCCGTGAAAATCACTGATATTCCAGTCATTGATACCCACGTCGTAGATGCCTGGTGCGATTTCGATGGGTTTCATGTCAACTTCCTCTATCCGACGGTTAGTGTTTTACATGGGATTCGGCTGCGACCGAACAAATAATGCCCTTTTTGTCATCACCGAAAGGCAATGATAAAAAGGGCATTCTAAAGTTTTGCCGAATCAGGGTATTGTCAACCGATGACAGATATGTCTTTACTCTTTTTCAAAATCCTCTTTGCCCGCTCCACAAACCGGGCAAACCCAGTCATCGGGAATGTCATCGAATTTAGTTCCGACTGCCACGCCGTTGTCAGGGTCACCCAGTGCCGGATCGTAAACATAACCGCAAACCGTACATACGTATTTATCCATGCTTTCATACCTCCTTGTGTTGATTGACAGTTACCTTTTTTTTAGGTTCACGCTTTCGGAAATTCTTGAACAAGTTTTTTCACGTTATCTTCGATCTGGTCCCGGACCTCGCGCATGGCGTCTAAGCCCTGACTTGACGGATCCGGCAGGTCCCAATCTATCATCCGGGCACCGGGGACATGCGGGCAGGCTTCCCCACACCCCATGGTGACGATGGTTGCCGGCGGTCCGTTTCCCAAAGCCGCTTCGATCGTTTGCGAACCGCGGAAGGCCATATCGATGCCCTTCTCCTGCATCACCTCCACCATGATCGAATTGACGGTGCCGGCCGGTTGGCTGCCGCCGGTGGCCACATCGATGCGATCTCCGGCGTAGTGTTGGGCGAAAGCACCGGCCATCTGACTGCGGCAGGCGTTTTCCCGGCAGGCAAACAATACTTTCCGGCGGGTTGCCAACGGTTCGAGCAGGTCCCGGGCGGCTTGCTTGATGTCATCCCGCACCGTCGCATGGTTTTGCATGTCTTTTGGCCCTTCAATACCATGATATGTCAAGCTGCCGGCAAACTCGGCGGCGACGGCATCGAAGAAATATTGAGCGGTCAGCTTCATGCCCTCGAAAAGATTCCGCCCCCGGGTGGCACCGGCCGCCAGCAAGAATCCGCGGCGGTATTTTTGGGCTGGATCGGCCAACTTCAACCGGTATTTTCGTGCCCAGAGGGTTTGACAACGATCGATCAGTGCTTTCAATTGGGCCGTCACGTTGTAGAAAAACACGGGACTGGCCAAAAGAATGACATCGGCTTCACGCAACAATGCATAAATGCCGTGTTTCATGTCGTCATCGATGGGGCAAAACCCTTTTTTCTCGCAGACGACGAGTTCCTTACACGGAAGGATGTTGCGGCTGGCGACCTCAATTTTTTGAGTCCTCGCCCCCAGTCGTTCAGCTTCATCCAGCAGCGTCGACAGAAGAAATTGGGTGTTACCCTTTTTTCGCGGACTGCCCTGTAAGCCTAAAACCAGCATGTTTTTTCGTCCCACAGGAGCGGCTTTGGTCAACCGACCATTTTTTCGACAATGTCAGAAAGCGCAGTTTCGTCGAACGGGTCCTACGTGGGTTCCGTTGTCCCGGCTCCCCCTTCCAAAGTACACTGTGTAAAATCGATTTCCTTGCCGCATTTGTTGCATTTGTGCGTCCGATCGAATTCATCGGAAAAGATTTCCTTTTCGGCGCCGCACGCAGGGCACTTGCACATGAACGACTTGAGGTTTTTCAAACTTGTAAAACCGGGACAATGCTGAGGTGTCGTGGGCATAACGATCTCCTTTTCAATTTCGCTTGGCTCGATCAAGAGGACGCCATCATCTTGGCCACTTGGCGTCCATAATCCTGGGCCATCTGCAGGCCGCCTCCGAGTGAACTGGATTTGAGCATCAGCGGTTCTTTGGCCATCTTCATTTTAAAGATGTTTTCCATGGTTCCGTAAATACGTCCCGGCGCCTCGCCACTCCATCCGAAAGCACCGAAAGCCGCGCCGATCTTCCCCTCGAGTTGGGCTTTTTCCGCCAGAAACAGGAGCGTCTTCATGCCCTGCATCAGATCGCCGTGGTAGGTTGCCGAGCCGAAGACATAGGCATCATACCCTTCGAGATCGGAGGTCTTCTTGATTTCCTTGTCGCTGGCAAGCGTGGCCTCATGACCGGCAATTCGAATACCTTCCGCAATCAACTCGCCTATTTTCTGAGTCTCACCGGTGCGTGTGGTGTAGACGATAAGCGCCTTGGCCATGTTCGCCTCTCTTTCTACTTGATCCGTTTATCGACCCCTTCCGCCTGGCAGTCGGGCGTGTAACAGGAGTTGTCCAGAAATTCGCACTTTTCTTTACAGGACGGGCAGGTTTCCGGCGGTTTATCGGCATCAAACGTATATCCACAATTATGGCATTTCCAACTTGGCATGGCCATCACCTCCTTTTATTGGAGTTCAGATGCCCGTTAGCGACGATACGCGTCTGCAACGGCGCCGGTTCCCGAATGAAGCCAACGCGGGAACCGGCAATCTTGGGTTGATTATGCTTTCCAGAGCCCGTGCAGATTACAATACTCCCTGGCCGACACACTTGCGGCATCAATCTTGAAAATCGCCTCCGGAGCCTGGCCCGGCTTAAGGAACTGTCGGTAGGCTTTACCGTCTGCAATCAACTCCACCCATTCAATGTAGTGCTTTTCTTCCATGGGATGCGCCACACTGCCGACTTTGACCTTGTATCCGCCCTCGACCTTCTCGATAACCGGAACGTGTTTTTCCTTGGCCGCATCAACCGTGTTCTCCTTTAAAAGGACCATCGGTTTCCCGCAGCACACCAGTTCACCTTCGCCGCCGTGCAGCACCTCGACGATGTTTCCACAAGCCTCACATTTGTAAACCTGCAATTGTTCCGCCATGCTTTTCCTCCTTTTCATGGATTGAGGTTAAAAGTAAACGCCCGTTTTGAAAAAGGGCGATGGGTCTGCACGCTCTGAGCGATATGAAAATTATTAATTGTCATATTTCAATGGCACTGTAAAGACTATTTTGAGCCTAATTCTCAATTGATAGCGGCCGCCCGGCTCAGTATGGCACCCTTGGTACTGACCACAATCTCTTCCACGGGAATGGTTTGGCCGGAGGCCTCAAGACCTTTTCTGACGATAGTGGGCAGGCCGGAACAGCACGGGACCTCCATCACAACGATGGTGACATTCTTGATGGCGGCCGTTTGAAAAATCTGGGTAAACTTGTCGATATAGCTCTGGGCATCGTCGAACTTAGGGCAGCCCATCATAACGGCTTTGCCCTCGAGAAAATCGCGATGAAGCGTTGGAAAGGCCACCGGCACGCAGTCCGCTAGAACCAGAAGTTCGGCGCCTCTCAAGAAAGGTGCGGTCGGCGGCACAAGTCGAATCTGCACCGGCCAGTGAGCCAGAGCGGATCGGTCCGCCGCTTCGACCGGTGCTGGTCGAGATCTCTCGGGAGACGGCGCGCGGTCGAACTGCTGGATACGGGCCGAAGGGCACCCGCCGCCGATCATGCGGTTCTGCAATTTTTCCTGTTTCTCCTTTTCGGCCAGGTATTCTTCTACCGCCTCTTCGTCAAACTCCTCGGCCTCGCGTTCGATAATTTTCAGCGCCCCGTTGGGGCATTCGCCGAGACAGGCGCCCAAGCCGTCACACAGGTTTTCGGACACCACTCTCACCTTGCCGTCCACAAGCTCGAGAGAACCTTCGGCGCAGGCCGGAACGCACTGTCCACAACCATCGCATTTTTCTTCGTCGATCTGTATGATTTTACGTTTGACTTTCATGGTATACCCTCTCTATTGGCCATCCTGGAATGATCCTTGTCCGCATCTTTGTTTCTATCACACCGAGGGTGTGGCAGGTCTGCGTCATCACTTCTGCGGCTGACAAAGTCCACCTCCGCGCTATTTTTCTGATTTCCCTGCCCTCTTGTGCATCCTATCTTAGCAAAATAGCGCGCGCCTCCTCCTTGCCCGCTGCGGTCAGCAGCTCTGCTTCGATCCGGTCGGAAAGTTGACCGTCATCCAGCGGCTGCGACTTGATACGTTCTTCCATCTGTGCCACCCAGTCCGCATCGTAAACAATCTTGTGATCCGGTGGCGCGTCCGAACCCGGGGCAAGATGGTGACCGACAATGGTGCAAACGGCATCGATGAGCGGATCTTTCGCCTGCAATGCGGTGAGAATCTCTCTGGCAACCACCGGACTTTCCTGTTCCAAATGGTCTTCCGTGGTGTCCCCGAATTTTTGCAAGGCCTGCGGGGCGCCTATTTCCAGCAGATAGGCGGCACAAAGCACAACCGGGAGCGCACCACGCGCTTTTCCGGCAATGCGTTCGGCATAGCGCGCGCGTCGTGAGGCCTGCCCGATCCGTTTGAAATCACGCTTAAAAGTGCGTTTCATCTCCACCGCCACCCGATCCTTGAGCAGGTCCTCCTTTTGCGCCCGAACTTCCTCTGGAAGGGTTCCCAGGCATTGTTCGGCATACTGGCAATAAGCCGCACAACCAAAGTCCATCTTGGGATTCACAAAACGGTGCCCGCAATGGTTGCATTTACGGGAGGTGTCATCCTTGAAGAATTCCACTGGTCGGTCGCAGTTCGGACAGTTCGCCTCGAAGATGGCACCCGGCTTCCAGTAGAGCGTATCCTGACCCGGACATTTCATGGCGGGTTTCCCCCTTTGTATCGTCGTGTGGTTTGGGGGCATTCCGGATTCCAGCAAAAACGTCCGGAACGCCCCGCAGTAATAATTTAGCCGAGGATTGCCTTCAGATCTTCGTCCGGCGTTTTGATCGGCATGATGTTGAAGTTTTTAACCAGTACGTCCAGTACGTTGGGAGACACAAAAGCCGGTAGGCTCGGCCCGAGCCGGATATCCTTGATCCCGAGGTATAGCAGGCTCAGAAGGATGGCGCAGGCTTTTTGTTCGTACCAGGACAAAATCATCGATAGCGGCAGATCATTGACGCCGACATCGAACGCCTTCGACAAAGCCACGGCGATCTGAACCGCCGAATAGGCATCGTTGCACTGCCCGATATCCAGCAGCCGGGGAATACCGCCGATGTCGCCCAAGTCTTTGTCGAAGAAGCGGAACTTGCCGCAGGCCAGGGTGAGAACCACGCAGTCCTTGGGCACCTTTTCAACGAATTCGGTGTAATAACTACGGCCCGGTTTGGCGCCGTCGCAGCCGCCCACCAGGAAGAAATGCCGGATGGCCTTGCTCTTGACCGCCGCGATGATCTTGTCGGCTACGCCCAAGACCGCGTTGCGACCGAAACCAACCAGCACACTCTTGCCCTCGACATCCTCTGTGAATCCAGGCATTTCGAGCGCTTTTTGGATGACTGGGGTGAAATCCTTGGAGACATGGGTAACCCCCGGCCAGCCGACCAGACCGGTGGTAAAGATGTTGGCTTTGTACGACTCCTGCGGCTTCTGAATGCAGTTGGTGGTCATCAGAATAGCCCCGGGAAATTTGGCGAATTCTTTGGCCTGGTTCTGCCAGGCCGTCCCGTAGTGTCCGAAGAAGTGCGGGTATTTCTTCAATCCGGGGTAGCCGTGACAGGGCAGCATTTCACCATGGGTGTAAACATTGATCCCCTTTCCCTCGGTCTGCTGCAGAAGCAACTCCAGGTCTTTGAGATCGTGCCCGGACACGAGAATGGCCTTGCCTTTCTTGGCGCCCAGAGAGACCGGGGTGGGAACCGGGTGGCCGTAAGTGCCGGTATGGGCCGCATCCAGAAGCTCCATGGCCCGCAGATTGATCTCACCGCACTTCAACACCAGGCCGACCATTTCTTCGACACCGAGCGAGCCGTCCAAGGTGGCCGCCAGAGCTTCGTGCGTAAAAGCGTACACCCGTTCGTCCTCCTGCCCCAGGATGGCGGCATGATCGGCGTAGGCGACCGCGCCCTTGAGCCCGTAAACCAGAAGTTCCTTGAGTGACAGTATGTCGGGATTGATATCCGGGTCCGACTTGACACCGACTTTTTCACCCTGGTTTACCATTGCCTCCAATGAGCTTTCCGGCTTGAAAACGGCCGGGCCTTCCGTGAAACCGGTTTTTCCGCCCGCAGACCGCACCTTTTCCTTGAGGACTTCCCGGTGTTTGACGGTTTCATTGATCAGTTCGACGAAGCGGGCCGGATCGAAATCGACGTTGGTGAGGGTCGAAAAAAGTGCCTTGGAGGTGAACCTGTCGACCTCGGGGTCACTGACCCCGACTTTGCGGCCTTCGACCGCATACTGTGAGAGGCCTTTCAGGGCATAGACCAACAGGTCCTGAAGGGCCGCAACTTCGGGTTTCTTGCCGCATACGCCGATTTTCGTGCAGCCTTCGCCTTTTGACGTCTGTTCACACTGAAAACAAAACATGATCCTTCTCCTTTTCTTGGGGTTTGAAAAACTCGAATATGCTTTCGCCGCTAATTACTTAAGAAGAACATAAACACTGGCAGGTGACCTTGCATTGACTTAAGTCAACTAATCGCATTTTTGCCTCGGTGAATTGATTTATATATCAGTCGATGGTGATATGCATTGACATAGGTCAAAAACCGGTGGTATGTCGCAAAAAAGGTGTTTATGAAAAAAGTAATTGAAATTATAGCGAATATATCCGCGTTCAGCGGAATTTCGCCTGCCCAGTTGGAAGAAGTTCGTCAGATTGCCGTCAAGCGGGGTTTCAACAAGGGGGAACCGGTCTTTTTCGAAGGAGATCGGGGCAACGGTTTCTACATCGTCATCGACGGACTGATAAAGGTTTTTAAGCTTGCACCGGACGGCAAGGAGCAGATCCTTCACGTCATCGGTCCGGGAGAACCGTTCGGTGAGGTGGCCGTGTTTGCGGGGCGATCATTTCCTGCCAATGCGGAAGCGCTGGCTGACAGCCGCTTACTGTTTTTTCCCCGGGATGCCTTTGTGGCCCTCATATCCCGCAACCCGTCGCTGGCCCTGAAAATGCTCGCCGTGCTGTCGATGCGGCTGCGCCAGTTCGCGGTTCAAGTTGAAAGCCTGTCGCTAAAGGAGGTGCCGGGCCGCCTGGCATCCTATCTCCTGCTGCTGGCAGACGAACAGGAGGATCCCGAGGGGGCGGTACTGCCGATTTCCAAGGGGCAGCTGGCCAGCCTGCTGGGCACGATCCCGGAAACCTTGTCACGCATCTTCGCCAAAATGGCCGGCCAGGGATTGATAGAAGTCAGCGGCCGGGACATTCGGATTCTGAACCGCGCCGGTCTGGAAGACATATCGATACAGGGAAAGGTTCCGGAGTGACAGGTTCTGATTTATCGTTCCATTTACTTTTTCAGTTGGGCCAGCTCCCGGCTCAGCAATCGGATGTGCCCCATTTCCTCTTTTATAATTCCCTCGATTCGATCCTGACCGAATTTCTCCGGTACGGCATTTTTCATGCCGAGATAGAAAACGATTGAATCTTTTTCCGCTTCAATGGCGGCTTTTAAAATTTTCTCCATCGAGGAAACATCGACCTTTTTTTCGAAGAAGACGCGGGTGTCGACCAGGGCGCGCAGGTAAAGAGCGGCCTCGCCTTCGGGATCGAAAACGGTGGCAGATTTTTCGGCGGCCTTTAAATCGCTGCGCATGGCTTTGAATGTTTTTTCATGGTCGACTTCCATCGCAGCCAATTCAAGCAAAAGCTTCTTGTGCGCTTCGTCGTCGATCGTGGCAGCTGCGCTTTTGTAAAATTTCTCGCCGTTTCTTTCCATCTGTTCGGCCATTTCAAATACTTCATCTGCGTTAAAATCGTACCTCATCATGCCCTTCCTTTCGTCCGCCTAAAGTGAATGTAAATAAAAACGGTTTTAAATGCTTAGAAATATAAAGACTCTGAGCGGTTTGTAAAGCCGAGACTTGCATATCTATACTCTTCAACAATATCAACGGAAGCAAATTAGGGTTGACAATAATTAAAACACATTCCAGTATCTCGAAAAAAACCGACGGCAATGTGCCGAATATGCCTCTATGACTTCAAAACATCATACCGTTATTATTAAAACGCTAACAGTTTCTCTGGCCGTTATACTCGGATTGGGCGTTTTTGCCAACAGCAGCTCCGCGCTCTTTGTCTGCAGTGCCGCATGTTGTATGGACAGCAGGGCGTCGTTAAATTCTCATCACACGCCGAAGATCACATCCACGATCCCCTGCTGTTGTTGCCCCGATGCGGCGGCTTTCCCATGTGAATATACCGGTGGCCCAGAGCAGCGGTTATCGCCGCCGGCGGTCTTAAGGGTGCACCAGCACGATCACCGTGATTTAACCGCCGACCATACCGATGCGGCAGCTGCACCGGCAACCAGTCCGGAGACAGCAGGTTCGCCGGCCATGTTTTGTTTTGCCTCCATTCTCAAGGTACCCATCTATCTTTCCACCCTGACTTTCCTCTGTTAAAACGCCTCCATCCAACAACGGGATAATTTGGTCTAAACCCGCAATCTCGAGTCTTTACAGTCAACGACCGAATCAATCTGTTGGCCATTCTCATGTTCAACAGAAAAACTGATGGGTCTCCGACTCTTATTGCGAAATCTTTCTCAATTTCAGGCGGAACCGTCGGCCGATATTTTATTCAATCAGCTTCGAATCTTTAAAATCGGGTCCTGTTTGCAAGCAGGACCGGGAGGACGTAAAAATGGTTAAAAAAGCAAAGATCAAACCGAAGGATGTCCGAGCCGCCAAAAAAGCGGCCGTTCTCGGAAACGACAAAAAAAACCGTTTACCGATGATACTCGTTCTTTGCGCCGTGGTTATCGCCGGCGCCGGGGTTTATCTGATATTAAATTCGGGCGGCGGTAACGCGGTCTCAGTCGAATCTAATGTGTCGGCGGAAAAGGTCGGTGATCAAGTGAGCTACCCGGCAAGCCTGTTCGCCGATGGTCGCGCCCGTTTTTTCGAACTAAAGCATGCGAACCTGACCATCCGTTATTTCATTCTCAAAAGTTCGGACGGTATCATTCGCGCCGCTTTCGACGCTTGTGATGTCTGCTGGCCGGCCGGTAAAGGCTACTATCAGGACGGCGATGTCATGGTCTGCCGCAATTGCGGCCGCCGTTTCGCTTCCGTTCTGGTCAACGAGGTCCAAGGCGGCTGCAACCCGGCGCCCCTCAAAAGATCTCTTCAAGGGGAGCAAGTCGTGATTCTGGCACAGGATATTTTGGAAGGAAAACAGTATTTTGATTTTACTGGAAAGGCAAAGTCATGACGCTGAAACAAATCGCTATCCGTAATCTGATGCGCCGCAAGGGCAAGGCCGCCTTCGTGTTGGCGGGACTCGCCATCGGCATCGCTACGGTCGTTGCCGTCATCAGCTTCGTCGAGGCCATGACCGGCGACATCAACCACAAACTCGAAAAATACGGCGCCAATATCCTGATCGTTCCCCGTGCCGAGAGCCTGCCGCTCACTTACGGCGGTCTCTCGCTGGGCGGGGTCTCCTTTGAAATGGAGGAAATCCGCGAGACAGACCTGGCCCGCGTGAACTCAATTAAAAATTACCGCAACATTGCCGCGCTGGGACCGCTGGTTCTGGGCGTCGTTAAAATTGACACCCATCGGGTCCTGCTTTCGGGCGTCGACTTCAAAACCGCCCGGATATTGAAACCCTGGTGGGTCGTTGACGGCGACTTTCCCGAGGCCAAAGGTGTCCTATTGGGAGCCGAAGCGGCACGTGTTCTAAACCTGCAGACCGGCAGCCCTGTCAACATCAAAGACCGACAGCTGCTCGTGTCGGGCGTTCTGCGTCCGACCGGCAGCCAGGACGACCAGCTGCTCTTCACCACCATGGCCACTGCGCAAGAAATATTGGAAAAAAGCGGCCGGGTATCGATGGCCGAGGTCGCGGCACTTTGTCAGAATTGTCCCATCGACGATATGGTGCAGCAGATCTCCGAAGTGTTGCCCGGCGCCAAAGTCATGGCGATTCAGCAGGTGGTGAAAGGCCGCATGGAAACCCTGGCCCATTTCAGAAAGTTCAGCTACGGGGTCTCGGGCGTGGTCATCCTGATCGGCGCCCTGGTGGTTCTGGTAACCATGATGGGCAGCGTCCGGGAACGGACCGAGGAGATCGGCATCTTCAGAGCGATCGGTTTTCGTAAAAGCCATGTCATGCGGATCGTCTTCCTGGAGGCCGGCATCGTTTCGGTGCTCGCGGGATTGATAGGCTATGCGGCCGGCTTTACCGCCACATCGGCGGGGCTGCGGCTGTTTATCGAAGATCGCATGATCCACCTGAATGTCAGTCCCGGACTGGCCGCCTTTGCATTCGGACTGGCGCTGGTCATCGGCCTGGCATCGAGCGCTTACCCGGCACTGATGGCCGCGCGCATGGACCCCAACGACGCACTCAGAGCCCTGTGAAAACTTATTTCGTGGGAGACAACCATGAGTTACATCGAAGCCAGTAATCTTGTCAAAAAATACGGCAGTGGCGAAGCGACCGTCACGGCCATTTCCGATATGAATTTCACCATCGCTTCAGGGGAATTTGTCGGCGTCATGGGTGTATCGGGATCCGGCAAATCGACTCTCCTGTCGGTCATGGGAGCAATGAACGCACCCACCTCAGGCTGTTTCGTTGTGGACGACATCGACATCTACCGCCTGAAGTCCGAAAAGCGTGCCGATTTCCGTCGGGAGTTTCTCGGGTTCGTTTTTCAGAGCTTTCATCTGGTGCCCTACCTCACGGTTATCGAAAATGTCATGCTGCCGCTGGCGATCGTCAAAGCCTCCGGTAAAAAAAAGCGGCTGATGGCCGAGTCCGCCCTGGCCGCCGTTGGTCTCCAGAGCAAGAGCCATCGTCTGCCGAACCAGATCTCCGGCGGTGAAAAAGAAAGGGTCGCCATTGCACGGGCCATCGTAAACGAGCCGCCGATTCTGCTGGCCGATGAACCCACCGGAAACCTGGACTCAAGGACCAGCCGTGAAATCATGGACCTGCTGCGGCAGCTCAACGACGGTGGAATGACCATCGTCATGGTCACCCACAGTCCGGATTGTGCTGCGTTCGCCGGCCGGGTCTTGCAGATCTCAGACGGCCTTTTGATTTCAGAAAATTAAAGATCCTTTTTATGACAGCACCGGCGGGAAGCGGCTTTGTTTTACCACCACTCCCCGCCGGTCTTCCCCTGCACAGTCAAAACTCAAATCAATTTAGTGCTCCGCGAACATACGAACGATCATACTCGAACGAGTACCGAAAAAACGGCCGTGTGAATGTTATTTGCGTCAATATCGTTCACAAGAACTGTCTTGACAGGCAGGGTTGTTAACTTGTAATAGTTCTTTTTTTGTTATTGGTTGCGGTTCGGATCGATCCGTGTTCAGTTGCTCCCAAGTGCTTTAAATCTCAACAATTCAGCAGGGGAGCCCAGCTCGAAGCGTGTACAATTGACGTCGAACAATCGATCGGCTGTATGATAAAAACGGCCATCGCGGCTAAAAGTTGACACGTCGACAATCATATCTTGTTTCCGTCCATAAATGGCTCTTTTCAGCAATTTCGGCGTCAATCGGCGGAATCGCTTGTGCGGCGTACACGAGTACGCCTCCGCGCAATGCCGCTGATTTCCTTGAACTTGCAGAAAATTGCTCATTTCTGGATCGGAAACAATCAGTGCCCTTAATGAAACCGCGGATGGGCACTATCTTGAAGTATGGTCAAGACTTGGAGTTAAGGTTCATGGCAGACACCGGTTTACCAGATAAACACCCTCTTTTGCTGCTTGTTGCCGGGGCCAAGGGCGCGATTGCATCGACGCTGGCGATCGCCATTACAGCCTGCCGCAAAACGCCCGAAATCATCATACCCAGCCTGACAACCCAAGGCAAATTTCCGTTTCTCGCAGCAGTTCAAGAGACGCAGATCGCCGGCTGGGACAATAACCCGCAGGCCCTGACGTCATCGGCTCTTTGTCAGGGCGTCGTTCCGGAGCCTGTTTGCCGTCTCCATGCCGACAAACTTGATCGAATTGCGGTCAAGACGGCCCCGGCGCCGGGCCTTACCCTGCAAGACCAGGTAGAACAATTGGCAACCGACATTCGAGAATTTCGAAAGGCTCATGATAAATGCATACCGGTTCTCATCAACCTGCTTCCCGCCGCTCCCCTTAATCATTTCGATCACTGCCGAAGTCTGTCGGAACTCTATGAAACCGCCGGCAACCGCAGTATGCCGGACCTTGCCTACGCTTTGGCAGCGGTTACATCAGGTGTTCCGGTGGTCAACTTCACACCCAATGCCGTCGAGATTCCGGTACTCGTTTCAGAGGCCGTCAAACGGGGTGTGCCGCTGTGCGGACGCGACGGCAAGACCGGTCAAACCTACCTAAAAGTGGTTCTGGCGTCGGCCCTGAAGGCCCGGAGTTTGACGATCGACGGATGGTACAGCCTCAACATCCTCGGCAATGCGGATGGAAAAAATCTGATGGAGCCGGAACGGGCCGCAGGTAAAGTAGCCAACAAAACCGACCTGCTCGACGAGATTCTAGACTACCCGGTCGGCGGGCGCTACGGTACACCGACCCACAAGGTTCACATCGATTACTACGCGCCCCGCGGGGATGCCAAAGAGGCCTGGGATGTCATTGACTTCAGAGGGCTGTTCGACCTGCCGATGAGCATCCGTCTCAACTTGCAGGGTCGGGATTCCATCCTGGCCGCGCCGATGGCGCTTGACCTCAGTCGCTGGATGGCCGCGCTGCAACTGACCGGCCATAGCGGGCCGGTACCAGAACTGGGATTTTACTTCAAAAAACCGGTCGGTCCTAAGGCGCCCCGGACCTTTCAGGAGCAGCTCAACAGCATGGATCTGTTGGAACGTCACTGTGAGGAAATAATGTCATCCGCTGCGTCCAAAG
>Ga0210085_1000238_pt1 | contig 24612 bp, 22 predicted proteins | sample China_Galinas_PW_5_FD_184866 | JGI IMG/M metagenome (GOLD analysis project Ga0210085, IMG submission 184866) | Wetland microbial communities from San Francisco Bay, California, USA, that impact long-term carbon sequestration - China_Galinas_PWC_D1... | ecosystem: Environmental > Aquatic > Marine...
GATGATCGGGCTCGCCGTTGTCGCCTTCGTCACCGTCTTCGCCGCGGGAATCAAGAGCTCGATCGCGACCGCCGTCGACGAGAGCTTTCAGGGCGAGCTGGTGATCCAGAACACGGACGGCTTCTCACCGATCTCGCCCAAGGCCGCAGTCGCCGCTGAGCGGGAGCCCGGTGTCGCGCTGGTCTCGACCCTGCGCGCGTCGGAAGCGAGGGTGCTCGATGGCGGGGGTAAGAAGCGCGTCTCGGCGCTCGCGCCCGACGCGGGAGCGGTGCTTGACATCAACTGGGTCGAGGGAGGCCCGGGAACGCTGCGGCGGCTGAGCGACCGCGAGGTGGTCGTCAACGAGTCGCTCGCCTCCGGCCTCGGGCTCGAGCGCGGCGACGAAGTTCGCTTCCTGACCCAGACCGGCCGCAGGCCGCGCCTGCGGGTCGTCGGCGAGTTTGAGGACCGGGCTGGACTGTTTGGCGGCGCGATCGTCACCCAGGGGCTGATGGCCCGTGCCTTCGACCAGCGCGATGACTCGCTCGATTTCGTCAAGCTGGCGCCGGGCGCCGACGCCGAAGCGACCCAGGCGCGGCTGGTGCGGCGGATGGACCGCGACTTTCCCGTTGCCGAGGTGCGCAACCAGCAGGAATTGAAGGAAAACCAGGAAGAACAGATCAACCAGCTGCTCGGCCTGATCTATGCCCTGCTGGCGCTGGCCGTGATCGTCTCCCTGTTCGGCATCGCCAACACGCTCGCGCTCTCGATCCACGAGCGCCGCCGCGAGCTGGGCATGCTGCGCGCGATCGGCATGTCGCGCCGCCAGGTGCGGACGATGATCCGCTACGAGGCCGTGATCACGGCGCTGATCGGCGCCCTGCTGGGAATGGCGATCGGGGTCGTCTTCGCGGCGCTGATCGCCCAGCCGCTGAAGGACGAAGGCTTCGTCCTCTCCTACCCGATCGGACAGCTGATCGCGATGCTCCTCTTCGCCGCCTTCGCCGGCGTGCTCGCAGCGATCCCGCCCGCCCGCCGCGCCTCACGCCTCGACGTGCTCGAGTCGCTCCAGTACGAGTAGCGCACCGATCGAGCGGTAGCGATCTCACTCGGCGACTGCGATCCGAGAGCTCAGCGCCGCGTTCTGGGCTCTCGGATCAGCCGCACCCCGTGTTGTTCCCGCAAGAGGAACAGGTGTAGCAAGAGCCCGTGCGCTGCATCATGCCGCCGCACTGCTCGCAGGCCGGGCCGAGGTCGAGGCCCTGCATCCTGGCCGGTACGACCGGCGGCGTTTCGGTGAAGGCCGCCGCCGCGGGGACCGGCTCGCCGCCGCTTGCCCTGGCCTTCTCGGCGCCGTTGCCGGGCTCCGCGTGGCCGTTGCCGCCGTTGGACGGGCCGGCGGTGTCGGTGGCGATGCCGAGCCCCAGTTGTGAGGTCTCCGCCTCCTGCTTGGCGCGCACCGCCTGGGTCATGATCCCCAGTTCCTCGAGCGTGTCGGTGTCCTCGATGAAGCGGCTCGCGACCCAGCGCATGATGTAGTCGGGCAGCGATTTGGCGAACGGGATCTCGGTGTTGCCGGTGATCCCCTCCGGCTCGAAGCGCATGTAGCTGAACTTGCGCACGAAGTCTTCGAGCGGCACGCCGTACTGCAGGCCGAGCGAGATCGCCGTCGCGAAGGCATTCATCAGCCCGCGCATCGTCGAGCCCTCCTTGCCGATGTCGGTGAGGAAGATCTCGCCGACCGAGCCGTCCTCGTATTTGCCGGCGGTGATGTAGCCCTCGTGGCCGGCGATCGAGAACTTGTGGGTGATCGATTCGCGCTCGCGCGGCATCCGCTTGCGCTCCGGCGGCGCCGCGACGACCTCGGTCCCCTTCTCGTCCTGCGCGTCGGTGCGCAGCGCCTGTGCGGTCTTCGAGCCGTCGCGGTAGATCGCCAGCGCCTTGAGCCCGCCCTGCCAGCCGCGCGTGTAGGCGTCGGCGATGTCGGCGACCGTGGCGCTCTGCGGCAGGTTGACCGTCTTCGAGATCGCCCCCGAGATGAACGGCTGGGTCGCGGCCATCATGTCGATGTGGCCGGTGTGGGAGATCGCCCGCTCGCCGACCGCGACGTCGAAGACCGGCAGGTGCTCGTCCTTCAGCCCCGGCGCGCCGACGATTGTCGCCTTCTCGGTGATGTGGGCGTTGATCTGGTCGATCTCCGCCTCGCCGTAGCCGAGCCTCTCCAGCGCCAGCGGCACCGAGCGGTTGGCGATCGTCATCTGCCCGCCGCCGACCAGCTCCTTGAACTTGACCAGCGAGAAGTCGGGCTCGATCCCGGTCGTGTCGCAGTCCATCAGGAAGCTGATCGTCCCGGTCGGCGCCAGCACCGTCGCCTGCGCGTTGCGGTAGCCGTGCTGCTCGCCGAGCTCGACCGCCTCGTCCCAGGCGCTCTGCGCCGCCTCGAGCAGGTCGGCCTTGATCCCGGTCGGGTCGATGTCGTAGGCGGCGTCGCGGTGCATCCGCATGACGCCGTTGTGCGCCTCGCTGTTGCGCTCGTACTCGTCGTAGGGCCCGGTCGCCCCGGCGGCGATCTCGGCCGACTGGCGGTAGGCCCGCCCGGTCATCAGCGCCGTGATCGCGGCGGCGACGTTGCGGCCTTCGTCGGAGTCGTAGGGCAGCCCGTCGGACATCAGCAACGCTCCGAGGTTGGCGTAGCCGAGGCCGAGCTGACGGAAGGCGTTGGCGTTCTCGCCGATCTCCTCGGTCGGGTAGCTGGAGAAGCCGACGACGATCTCCTGCGCGAGGAAGACGATGTCGACCGCGTGCTTGAAGTCCTCGACGTCGAAGCTGCCGTCCTCGCGGCGGAACTTCATCAGGTTGAGCGAGGCCAGGTTGCAGGCCGAGTCGTCGACGTGCATGTACTCGGAACAGGGATTAGACGCATTAATTCGACCGGACTCCGGGCAGGTGTGCCAGCGGTTGATAATCGTGTCGTACTGGACACCCGGATCGGCGCAGCGCCAGGCGGCGTCGGCGATCTGGTTCATCAGCTCGCGCGCCGGCAGCGTCTTCGTCGTCTCGCCGGTGGTCCGCGCTTTCAGCTGCCAGTCCTCGCCGGCTTCGAAGGCCTCCATGAACTCGTCGGTCACCCGCACCGAGTTGTTGGCGTTCTGGTACTGGATCGAGGTGAAGCCCTCGCCGTCGATCGACATGTCGAAGCCGGCGTCGCGCAGCGCGCCCGCCTTCTCCTCCTCGTCGGCCTTGCAGTTGATGAAGTGCTCGACATCGGGGTGGTCGACGTCGAGGACGACCATCTTCGCCGCGCGCCGCGTCTTGCCACCCGACTTGATCGTCCCCGCCCAGGCGTCGGCGCCGCGCATGAAGCTGACCGGGCCGCTGGCGGTGCCACCCTTCTTGAGCGGCTCCATCGAACCCCGGATGTTGGAGAGGTTGATCCCCGAGCCCGAGCCGCCACGGAAGATCTTGCCCTCCTTGGTGTTCCACTCGAGGATCGACTCCATGGTGTCGTCGACGCTGAGGATGAAGCAGGCGCTGCACTGCGGCCGCTCCTCGAAGCCGACGTTGAACCAGACCGGCGAGTTGAAGGCGGCCTTCTGGTTGAGCAGGATCGAGGTCAGCTCGGCCTCGAAGGCGTCGGCGTCCTCGTCGGAAGCGAAGTAGCCGCCCTCGCGCCCCCAGCCCGAGATCGTCCCGGCGACCCGGCCGATCATCTGTTTGACCGAGCTCTCGCGCTGCTCGGTGTCGAGCTGGCCGCGGAAGTACTTCTGGGCGACGATGTTGGTTGCGTTTTGGCTCCAGCTCCTGGGAAACTCGACCTCGCGCTGCTCGAAGGCCGGTGCCTCTGGGTCGCCGATCACCGCGTCACGAACTTCCCACTCGATCTCGTCGAAGGGATGCGTCTCAGGGGAGGAGAAGCGGCGTTCGATCGCTAGGCCCTTGAGACCGTTTTTGGGAGCACTGGTGGCGGTCTGGGACATCGAACTTCTCCTCTCGGGGCGGCTTTAGGGGGGAGCTGCCCAGGATCGTCAACGAGTCGGACGTACTTTGTGTTGGCCGAACCCGCAAAAGCCGCAGAAATCGCGGCCAACTCCCTTTATGGTGACAAGGAGATGGCACGGGCACGGGCCGAAACGGCGAGGGCGCGGGCGGCGGAAAAAGCCGGATCTGCAAGGGAAGTTGCAAGCGGGGCGTTCGCCTCGGTCAAGCCGCGCATGCGTGGCGTCTCGCATGAGTGGGCCTTCTTCGTCTCGCTCTTCCTCGGCATCGGCCTGATCGTCACCGCCGACACCCCGAAGGCGACCCTGGCGGTGGCGATCTACGCCGCCAGCCTCTCCGCCCTGCTCGGCACCAGTGCCCTCTACCACCGGGTCGACTGGAAGCGGCCGGAAGTGCGGCGCTGGATGCGCCGCCTCGATCACTCGATGATCTTCTTCCTCATCGCCGGCACCTACACGCCCTTCGCCCTGCTCGTCCTCAACGGTCCGCTGGCCGACGCGATCCTGGTTGTCGTCTGGACCGGCGCGATCGCCGGCGCGATCGTCGAGACGATCTGGATCGACCATCCGAAATGGGTCGCGGCGATCATCTACATGGCATTGGGCTGGGTCGCCGTCGCCGCCTTCCCGCAGCTCTGGATGGACATGGGGGTGACCGGAACCCTGCTCGTCGCCGCCGGCGGCCTGCTCTACACGGCCGGGGCCGTCGTCTACGCCACCCAACGCCCCGACCCCAGCCCCCGCGTCTTCGGCTACCACGAGGTCTTCCACGCCCTCGTGATAGCCGCAGCCGCAGCCCACTTCTCAGCTATTGCCTTTTTCGCCCTGCCGGCCGCCTGACGAGACCGGGATCGGGGGTACCCCGGAGGAAACTTGTGAGCAGCCCCTGGTTGGAGCTCTGAAGGCCGTTCCAGCGCGGGTTTCCGGAGCGGGTACCCCCGATCCCGGTCCTACGCCAGCGCCGCAGCCGCGCGCTCCTTTGCCGCCTCGATCAACGCCAGCACCTGGGTCTCTTCCCCGGCCTTCAGCAGCCCGACCGGATCGGGGTTGCCGTTGACGATGCCCTCGAAGAACTGCTTGCGGTCCTGGTAGGTCGGCAGCGTGCCCTTGGCCCAGCCCCGGGCGTCGTTGAGGATCACGGCCAGGCGCGCGTACTCCTCACCGAACAGCTCGGAGACCTCGCGCTTCATCCGCTTCGCCAGCGCCGGCGAGGCGCCGGCGGTGGATATCGCGATCGCCAGTGGCCCGGTGCGCACGATCGCCGGCAGGATGAAGTTGCAAAGCGGCGGCACGTCGACGATGTTGACCAACATCGCCCGCTTCTCGGCGTCGTCGAAGACGGCGATGTTGACGTCGGTGTCGTCGGTGCAGGCGATCGCCATGAAGACGCCCTCGAGGTCAGCCGCCCCGGCGTAGGCGCGCTTCTCCCACTCGATCGAGCCCTCCGCGGCGAGCGACTCCAGCTCGGGGTGGGCGACCGGGGCGATCAGGGTGACGCTCGCGTCGCAGGCGAGCAGCCCCTCGACCTTCTCGAGCCCGATGTCGCCGCCGCCGATCACCACGCAGCGCCGCCCCTTCAGTTTCAGGCAGGCGATGTAGAAGGGGGTCTCGAGCATGTCGCGCACGCACGACTGGTCGCAGATCCCCATGCGGAGCTGGCAGACGCACTCCTTGCCGGCATAGGCCTGGGCGGGCATCGACCAAAGACTAGTGAAGGGCGGAAGGGTCAGATCGAGTCAAGCGTCAGCCGCAGGCCCTCGGCGACGCCGGTCTCGGCACGCCAGCCCAGCTCGCGCTCGGCCCGACTCGCGTCGAGTGAGATGCGCTGCACCTCGCCGGGGCGGGGCGGGGCGAACTCGGGCTCGAAGTCCTCGGCGCCGCCGATCTCGGCCAGGCGGGCGGCGAGCTCGAGCACGTCGGTCTCGATCCCCGAGCCGATGTTGACCGGCCCGCTCGACTCCGAGTCGGCCGCCGCCAGCGCCGCTGCGACCACGTCGCCCACATATATGTAGTCGCGGGTCTGGCGGCCGTCGCCGTAGATGAGCGGCCGTTCGCCGCCGCGCAGCTTGCCGCAGAAGATCGCGATCACGCCGGCCTCGCCGAGCGGGTCCTGGCGCGGGCCGTAGACGTTTCCGAGCCGCAGGCTGATCCCGGAGAGGTCGTAGAGCCGTTCGTAGAGCGCCAGATAGCCCTCGGCGGCGAACTTGCTCTGTCCGTAGGCGGAGAACGGTTCGATCGGCGCGTCCTCGCCGAGCGGCAGCTTCTTGCCCTCGCCCTCACCGTAGATCGCGCCGCCGGTGGAGACGAAGACGATCCGCCGCGAGCCCACCGCGCGCATCGCCTCGACCAGGTTGGCGGTGCCGCCGACATTGACCGCTGCGTCGAAGGCGGGGTCCTCGAGCGAGCGGCGCACGTCGATCTGCGCGGCGAGGTGGAAGACGACTTCGGGCTGCGCCGCGGCGACCAGCTCAGACAGCGCGTCCGCGTCGCGGATGTCGAGCTCGGCCAGCTCGGCGCCCTTCGTCAACGCTCCGTCGAGGTTCGAGCGCCGCCCGGTCGAGAGGTCGTCCACCACCGTCACGGTGTCGCCGCGCGCAAGCAGAGCGTCGACCAGGTTCGAGCCGATGAATCCCGCGCCGCCGGTGACCAGTGCCCTCATAGGCAGGCGATCCTATTTGCCGACGGGCCTCAAAGAGGAGTCGGAGTCCTCTTTTAGGCCCATCGGCCGTTGGGGGGTTGCCGAACGCCCCTGCTACCCTCGCCGCCCCATGCGGCTCATCGTCACCGAGAAGAACAACAGCGCCCAGAAGATCGCCGACATCCTCGGGCGCAACGAGGCGAAGGCGGACAAAACCTTCAAAGTCCCCTTCTACACCTGGACCGACTCCGACGGGGCCGAGCAGATGACGATCGGGCTCAAGGGCCACGTGCTCGGCCCGGCCTTCCCCGAGGGCTACTCGAACTGGCAGAAGACCGACCTGCACGACCTGATCGACGCTGAGCTGATCAAGGAGCCGACCGACAAAAACGTCGTCAAAGCGATCCGCAAAATGGCCAAAGGGGCCGATGAGCTGGTGATCGCGACCGACTTCGACCGCGAGGGCGAGTTGATCGGCCTCGAGGCGCTGCAGGAGATGCTCGATGCCAATCCGGAGCTGGGCTCGCGCGAGGACGCCGACGCCGGCACCCTGCGGATCAAGCGCGCCCGCTACTCGGCGCTGACCAAGGACGAGATCGAGCGCGCCTTCAACGAGCTCGACGAGCTCTCCTATCCGTTGGCGAACGCCGGTGCCGCGCGCCAGGACATCGACCTGCTCTGGGGCGCGACCCTGACCCGCGCGGTCTCGCTCGCCAGCCGCCGCTTCGGCTCCAACTTCCTCTCGGTCGGCCGCGTGCAGAGCCCCACCCTGGGCCTGATCGTCGAGCGTGAGATGGAGCGCCGCGCCCACGTCGCCAAGCCCTTCTGGGAACTGTTCGCCAAGTTCGAGCACCCCGACGGCAGTTTCGAGGCCCACCACGCGACCGACAAGTTCTGGGAGAAAGCCGAGGCCGATGCGGCGTTCTCCGGCACCGCCGGCCCGGGCACGGTCAAGGCGGTCACGGCGCGCAAGAACACGCGCAGGCCGCCGACCCCCTACAACACGACCGCCTTCAGCACCGACGCCTCCAGCCGCCTCGGCATCACTCCCGCCAGCGCGATGCGGATCGCCGAGGACCTCTACATGGACGGCTTCATCTCCTACCCGCGCACCGACAACACCGTCTACCCCTCCTCGCTGCCGCTGCGCGAGCTGGTCTCCTCGCTGGTCAAGGTCAAGGAGTTCTCCGCCGCCTCAGGCCTGCTCGACGGCGAGTTGAAACCGACCCGGGGCAAAAAAGAGACCACCGACCACCCGCCGATCTACCCGACCCAGGCGATCCACCCGAACGCCCTCGACGGCTCCAAGAAGCGCGTCTACGAACTTGTCGTGCGACGCTTCCTCGCCACCTTCAGCCCGCCGATGATCACCGAGTCGACCCGGGCCGACATCGAGGCCGGCTCGGAGACCTACTTCGTGCGCGGCTCGGTCGTCGTCGACCCCGGCTACGCCGGCATCTACACCTATGCGCGCTCCTCCGACGAGGAGATCCCGGCGCTGCAGGAGGGCCAGAGCCTCGGCCTCGACGGCGAGCCCTGGATCGTCGACAAGGAGACCCAGCCGCCCTCGCGGATCTCGCAGGCGAAACTGATCGAGTTGATGGAGGAGCGTGGGCTCGGCACGAAAGCGACCCGTGCCGACATCATCCAGAAGCTCTTCGACCGCGGCTACGTCTACGGCAACCCGCCGGTCCCCTCGGAGACGGGGATCGCCCTCTATGAGGCTTTCAAGAACTACGTGCCGGCGATGGCGACGCCGGAGATGACCGCCCAGCTGGAGGCGGAGATGGACCGCATCGCCGGCGGCGAGATGAGCAAGGGCGCAGTGGTCGGCGAGAGCCGCGACCTGCTGCACAAGACCTGGACCGAGATCGACGGCAGTCGCGAGGACCTGGCCAAAGTGATCTGGAAAGGGATGGACGAGGACCGCATCCTCGGGCCGTGCAAGGTCTGCGAAGAGGCGGGCCGCAAGAAGGAGGACGGCTCGCCCCACATGCTGCGCATCATCCGGGCGAAAAAATCGGGCAAACGCTTCGTCGGCTGCAGCGGCTGGGTGCTCGACGACCCCGAGTCCTGCGACCAGACCTTCCCGCTGCCGCAGCGCGGCGACGTCTTCAAGCTCGAAGACCGCTGCTCGGTCTGCGGCGAGACGCCGCGGCTCAAAGTAGTCCCCTTCCGCGGTCGCCCCTGGAACCTCTGCCTCAACGACGACTGCGAGTCGATGCAGGAGATGAAGAAACGCCGGGCCGAACGCGAAGCGGCAAGAGCGGCGAAAAAGGAGATGGAAAAGAAGCCGCCGCCGAACGGCAAGAACGGCAAAGCCGCGAAGAAGGCGAGCAAAGCCGACACCGCCACCCGCGGTCGCAAACGGGCCAAGACGGCGACCAAAGGCTGAGGCGCCGGGCGTTGTTCGTCTCTCTGGAGGGAGTCGACGGGTCAGGCAAGAGCACGCAGGCGAGGCTGCTCGCAGAGGCGCTGGGCGCGGAGACGACGCTGATTCGGGAGCCGGGCGGGACCGACGCGGCGGAGCGGATCCGCGGGCTGCTCGCCGACCCGGGCCTGGAGATCGACCCCTTCGCCGAGCTGCATCTTTTCTCGGCCGCGCGTGCCGACCTGCTGGCGCGGGTCGTGCGGCCGGCGCTCGAGGGCGGCGGCACGGTCGTCGCCGATCGCTTCGCCGACTCAAGCGTCGCCTACCAGGGCGGCGCCCGCGGGCTCGGAACCAGCCACGTGCTCTCGCTGGTCGACCAGGCGATCGACGGGCTCTGGCCGGACCTGACGATCTACCTGCGGATCGACCCCGAGGCGGGCCTGGCGCGGGCCGGGGGCGAGGACCGTTTCGAGGCCGAGGGACTGGAGCTGCAGCGGGCGGTGGCCGAGGCCTACGAGGAGATCGCGACGATCGCCTCGGACCGGGTTGTCGCGGTTGACGCTGAGGGAAGCGTCGAGGAGGTCCACGAGCGGGTCATAGACGTCGTCAGGGACAGGGCCTAGTGGCCGCGGGTCCACGCGGGAGAGGCGAGGTTCGCGTTCGCTGTTTGTCTCGCTCAGCGCAACAAAAGGCGAACGCGCTTCGATGACCGCGGCGATCGAGGACAGCACGGCCCACCAGCCTCGGGCACAGATGGCACTGGACGCCGCGTTGAAGGCCGGGCCGTCCCACGCCTATCTGTTCCGAGGTCCGCGCGGTTCCGGCAAGCGGGAGATGGCTCGGTGGTTCGCCGCGGAGATCTTGGCGGGGGCTGCTGAGGATTCGGCGGATGCGCGGCGTCGAGCTTTGATGGTCCCTTCGCCGCACCCTGATTTCGTCTGGTTGGCGCCGAAGGGGGCGCAGCACATGGTCGAGGAGGTGCGGGAGCGGGTTATTCGGGCGTCTGCGTACCGGCCCTATGAAGGGGGCAAGCGGGTGTTCGTGATCGAGGCGGCGGAGGCGATGCGGGACGAGAGCCAGAACGCGTTGCTGAAGACGCTCGAGGAGCCGCCCGGGTTCGTCCACCTGATCCTGCTCAGCTCCGAGCCCTCGGCGCTACTGGAGACGATCGCCTCGCGCTGCCAGCCGGTCGACTTCGCGCCGCTGCCGCCCGAGGCGGTGGAAGCGTCGCTGAGAGAGAGCGGCGGTGGGGGCGAGGGAAACGAGATCGCCGCTGCCGCGCGGCTCTCGGCCGGCGACCTCGAGCTGGCCCGACTGTTGCTGACCGAGCAGGGACGAAAGTTGCGCGGCGAGGTCGAGGGTTTCGCCACGGCCGTCCTCAGCGACGGCGACGCCGCGCCTTCCTGGCGGGCGATGCTGAAGACCGCGGAGGAGGCGGGCGAGGAGGCTGAGTCGGTCGCCCGCGAGGCGCTGGAGAGCGAAAAGGAGGCCGGGATGAAGCGCTCGGCCCGCGATATCGGCGACGCCGCCAAACGCGCCGGCCGCCGCCGTCGCACCGAGTTGCTCGACCTCGGTCTGCGCCTGCTCGCGGCATGGTTCCGTGACCTCACCGCCGTCGCCTCCGGCGCCGCCGACCTCGCCTACAACGCCGATCGCCTCGACCTGTTGCGCCCGCAGGCCGACGGCCTCGACCCGTCCGCCGCCCGCCGTGCGGTCGAGCTGGTCGAGGACACCCGCCGCCGCCTCGACCTCAATGTCTCCGAGGAGCTAGCCCTGGAGGCTTTGCAATTCAGACTTGGGCGGACGGTCTCAGACGCCCTTATTCGGCGTCCTCAGTCGTCGAAATAGCGCTGCCACTCCCACTCCCTGCATCCTTGCCTGACGACGTTTGAGCGCCGTCTTGGCGCGTTCCCTCCAGCGCCCGCTCCTGGGCTAGCCTCGTTATCTGGGCGGCCTGGCGGGACATGATCACACTGAAGTTGAGCGTCAGGCCGAGCAGCAGCAGGAGGATGATCGAGAAGAGGGCGACGTTGGTGTCGCGCACCCCCATCAGATCGGCGACCGCGGTCAGCAGGCCGGGGAAGACTGCGCCGGCGAGCATGCCGAGGCCGGCGACGAACCAGACGACGCTGAAGCGCTCCTGCAGGCTGTCGCGGCGGATCAGCTCGAGGATCAGCGCCATGAAGGCGATCGCGATGATCGCGGCGAGGATCCGCGTCTGCGAGGTCAGGTGGACGGTCGGCTCTTCGGCCGCCGCCGCTGCGTTCAGCAGCGCGGCGCTCATCGCTCCGTCCTCGGGCGGAACTGGCCGACCAGCAGCACGATCATCCCCTTGAAGATGAAGAAGGCCGAGCGCACGGGCGTGAGAAAGGAGGAGCCGCCGACCCGCTCCAGCATCCGCACCGGCACCTCCTCGACCCTCAGCCCCTCGCGCACGGCAAGCTGCAGCGACTCGATCTCGGCGAAGTCGGGTGAGTAGTTCTCGCTGAACAGCTCCATCACACGGCGGTTGGCGGCGCGCATGCCGCTGGTCGTGTCGGTGAAGCGCTGCCGCGTGGCCAGGGTGAGGAAAAAGCGGAAGACGCTGGTGCCGATCCGCCGCGAGAGGGTCGGCCGGTAATCCTCGCCGGCGATCGTCTCGGCGTCGTGCTCGCCGTCGCCCGCCTCGCGGTAGCGCGAGCCGAGCACGAGGTCGGCGCGATCGGCGCGCACCTCCTCAAGCAGGCGCGCGACCTCGGCCGGCGGGTGCTGGCCGTCGGCGTCGAGGTGGGCGCAGAAGTCGTAGCCGCCGCGCAGCGCGTAGAGGTAGCCGGTCTGCAGCGCCGCGCCGAGGCCCTGGTTGAAGGGCAGCGAGGCGACCGTCGCGCCGGCCTCGGCAGCCCGCGCTGCGGTCGCGTCGGTTGAGCCGTCGTTGACGACGAGCACGTCGGCCTCGGGCAGGCGCTCGCGCACCCCGGCGATCACGCCGGCGACGGCGTCGGCCTCGTTCCAGGCGGGGATGAAGACCAGCGTTCTCATTGCGGCGATTCTCCCATGCCGTCATTCTGTTGCCGGATGAGACGAATCGGGATCAGGCTCTGGCTGGTCGGTGCCTTCGCCGCGGTCACCCTGCTCACCGCCGGCGTCGTCTACCTGTTTGGCGACCGGCCGCGTGCCGTGCTCGGCGCGATCGCGCTCGGCATCCTCTCCGGCTTCCTGATCGCGCTCGGCATCTCGCGCCGAGTGCGCCGCCTCTCGCGCGGTGCCGGCGAGCTCGCCGCGGGCGCCTTCGACACCCATCTCGACGTCGGCGGCCGCGACGAGATCGGCGACCTGGCGCGGGCGCTGGAATCGATGCGCGCCTCACTGAAGGAGAGCTTCGGCGTGCTCACCGCCGACCGCAACAAGCTGAAAGCGATCTTCGACGGCCTCACCGACGCCGTCATCGTCGTCGACGAGGACGGCGGCCTGCGCTTCTCCAACAGGGCCGCGGCGAAATTGCTCGACTCGCTCGGCCAGCCGCCAGAGTCGATCCGGCCGCACCTGCGGCGCGCCCACGACCTCGGCTTCGCCGCCCACCCGGCGCTGCGGATCGGCGACCGTGCCTACGCGATGAGCGCCCGGGCGCTGCCCAAAGAGCGCGCCGTGCTCGTCGTCGCCCGCGACCGCACCGACGAGATGCGCCGCGAGCTGGCCGAAGCCGACTTCATCTCCAACGCCGCGCACGAGCTGCGCAACCCGCTGGCGGGCATCTCGAGCGCGATCGAGGTGCTTCAGGAGGGCGCCAAGGACGATCCACAGGCGCTCGACCACTTCCTCGGCCGGCTCGCCGAGGACGCCGAGCGGATGAACCGGCTGACCCGTTCGCTGCTGACTCTGGCCCGGGTCGAGTCGCTGGGCGGCGGCGAGACCGAGGACGTCGACATCGGCGGCGTGATCCGCGACACGGTCGAAGCGGCCGAGGCGCCCGACCACATCGAGCTGGCGACCGAGGTCGAGCCGGAGTTGGTCGCCGTCGGCGACCCGACCCTGCTGCGCCAGGTGATGGTCGGCCTGCTCACCAACGCCTTCAAGCACACGCCGCTGCCCGGGCGCGTTACCGTTCGCGGCCGCCGCGACGGCGAGAAGGAGGTGGTACTGGAGGTGATCGACACGGGACCGGGCATTCCAGAGGCGGAGATCGAGCGCGTCTTCGAGCGCTTCTACCGCCGCGACGAGTCGCGCAAGCAGGAGGGCTTCGGGCTCGGCCTGGCGATCGCGCGGCGCATGGTCAGCGTGATGGGCGGTGAGATCGGCGCGTCCTCGGTCGAGGGCGAGGGCAGCACCTTCTGGGTCCGCCTGCCGGTCGCGCAGCCGAGCAGGGCTCCGGTCGCATGAACCGCCCCTGTCCACACATATGGGGGCCGGGACGATGAGCAGCGGGCGGATACTCGTCGCCGACGACGAGCCCTCGGTGCGCGACTCGGTCGGCTACGCGCTTGCCCAGGACGGCTTCGAGGTGACCTCGGCCGCCGATGGCGACGAGGCCGCCGAGCGGGTCGGCGACGGCATCCCCTACGACCTGTTGATCCTCGACATCATGATGCCGGGGCCGAGCGGGCTCGACATCTGCCGCGAGGTGCGCTCGCGCAGCGCCGTGCCGATCATCCTGCTGACCGCCAAGGACGCCGAGGTCGACAAGGTCGTCGGCCTCGAGGTCGGCGCTGACGACTATGTGACCAAGCCCTTCTCGGTGCGTGAGCTGCTCGGTCGCGTGCGCGCCCAGCTGCGCCGCCGCGAACTGGATCGCGCGCCGCTCTCCCAGGCGGTCAAGGTCGAGGCCGGGCCGGTCACGATCGACCTCGTCCGCCACGTCGCCACCGTGCGCGGCGAGCCGGTCAACCTGACCCGCTCGGAGTTCCAGCTGCTGCGCCTGCTCGTCGGCCGCGCCGGCGAGGTCTTCCCCCGCCGCCAGATCATGGAGGAGCTCTGGCAGACCGAGTTCGACGGCGACGAGCGCGCCTGCGACGTCCACATCTCCAACCTGCGCCAGAAGGTCGAGCGCGACCCCCAGGACCCCGAGCTGATCGTCACCGTGCGTGGGATCGGCTACAAGTTCGAAGGCAACGGTGCCGCGTAGAAGGCCGGCCGAGGGTGAGTAGGCTTGACCCATGCACTTGAGCTCAAGCCCCGAAGAGGCCGCGGCGATCGCCGCGGCCGTGGCGCGCTTCGAGGCGGACACGGCTCCGGTCGCTGCGGCTGAGGGAGACGCGGTGAGCCCGTGGCAGCGGGCTGCGCTGGCCGAGGGGGTCGGCGCGAAGGGCATCGTCCAGAAGCACCTTGAAGGAGGAGGAGTCAAATGGCAGTCGTGAAAATCATCGAGTTGGTCGGCAGCTCCAAGACGTCCAGTGACGACGCGGCGAAACAGGCGCTTTCCCAGGCCCAGGGCACGCTGCGCAACATTCGCGCGGTCGACATCGTCTCGACCGGGATCCGCGGCGAGAACCTCGACGAGTACCGCGCCCATGTGCGTGTCGCGTTCCTGGTCGAGGGCACCGAGGTCGATTAGCGGCGCCGGGTAGGGTTCGGCGCCGATGGCCGACGAGGCACAGGAGACGACCCGCGAGGTCTCGCGCGACGAGGCGCAGAAGCTGATCGAGGACGGCGCGCAGCTGGTCGACGTGCGCGCCGTTCACGAGTGGGACGCCGGGCGGATCGCCGGCGCCGCCCACCTGCCGCTCGACGAGCTCGCCGGGCGGACCGGGGAGATCGACCCGGAACGGCCCGTCGTCCTCTACTGCCGCGGCGGCACCCGCTCGACGATGGCCACCGACGCGCTCGCCGAGGCCGACTTCGACGCCGCCAAGCTCACGGAGGGGATCGTCGGTTGGTCGGAGGCCGGCCTGCCGCTCGAGCCCGACGACGGCTACGTCGCCGAGTCGGGCGAGGCCGCGGCGATTCTCGAGGCCCGCAAGAAGGCCTCGCAGGGCTGATTCCTCGCCTGGGGACCTAAATCCCCTAATCCCAATCAGGTTTTGCTATTTTCCTCGCATGGAGGTAGTCGTAGACGAGGGCAAGCAGCAGCGCGGCAAAGGCCGCACCGGCACGCTCGAGAACCCGGAGGCATACGAGAATGTCCCCGGGCAGGTGATCCCGATCATCGAGCGCGAGTTCGACGACTTCGACAACGAAGCCGAGGAGTTCCTCTCCGGCAAGCTCGCCGAAGAGCAGTTCATCGGCTTCCGGCTCAAACAGGGCGTCTACGGCCAGCGCCAGGCGGACGTGCAGATGGTCCGCGTCAAGCTTCCCTTCGGCGGCGTCACGCCGGAGCAGATGGAGATGTTCGGCGAGGTGGTCGAGAAGTGGGCGCCGCTGGACAAGGGCCACATCACGACCCGCCAGAACATCCAGATCCATCATGTGCCGCTGCGCGACATGGAGGCGCTGATCCGCGAGATCTCCTCGGTCGGGCTCTCCTCGCGCGAGGGCTGTGGCAACACGGTGCGCAACGTCACCGGCGACCCCTGGGCCGGCGTCGCCGCCGACGAGGTCTTCGACCCGACCGCCTACGCCGGCGCCTACGTCCGCTACTTCGTCCGCCACCCGACGACGCAGCTGATGCCGCGCAAGATCAAGACCGCCTTCAGCGGCTCCGACGAGGATCGGGCGATCACCGGCATCCACGACATCGCCTTCCTCAGCCGCGAACGCGCCGGGGTCAAGGGCTTCGAGGTCCGCGTCGGCGGCGGCACCTCGATCATGGCCCGCGTCGCGCCGACCCTCTACGACTTCGTCGAGGCCGACAACGGCGACTACCTCAAGGTCTCCGAGGCAGTGCTGCGGATCTTCGACCGCCAGGAGTGGCTGCGCGTCAACCGCGCCCGCGCCCGGATCAAGGTGCTGGTCGACAAAATCGGCATCGACGCCCTGCGCGAGCAGGTCGAGGAGGAGCTCGAGGGCGAGTGGGTCGGCGAGCGCGACTTCGGCCCGGAGCTGGTCGAGCGGCTGCGCTTCGACGACGACGAAGCCGAGCGCGCCCCCGAGGCGCCGCCCGCCGCCGCCTCGCCGAACGGTGACCGCACCGAGTTCGACCGCTTCATCGAAGGCAACGTGCAGCCACAGCGCCAGGAGGGCTTCGTCGCGGTCGAGGTCAAGATCGAGCGCGGCGACCTCACCCCGGAGCAGTTCCGCGGCCTGGCCACGATCATGCGGGACTTCAGCGGCGGCTACGCGCGCAGCACCGTGCAGCAGAACCTCGTCCTGCGCTGGGTCCGCGACGAGGCGCTGTATGAGGTCTGGCAGCGGCTCGAGGCGCTCGGCCTGGCCGAGCCCGGCGCGCGCGAGATCACCGACGTGGTCAGCTGCCCCGGAACCGACAGCTGCAAACTCGGGATCACCAGCTCGATGGGGCTCAACCGGGCGATCAAAGAGCGGCTCGTCGAGATGGACATCAGCGACCCGCTGACCCGCAAGATCCACATCAAGATGAGCGGCTGCCCGAACGGCTGCAGCCAGCACCACATCGCCAACATCGGCTTCTACGGCGCCTCGCTGAAGGTCGGCGGCCGTCCGGTGCCCGCCTACATCCCACACATCGGCGGCACATACGAGGGCGGCGAGGTGATCTTCGGCACGCGGCTCAAATCGCGCCTGCCGGCCAAGCGCGTCCCCGAGGCGGTCGAGCGCTGGATCCGCCTCTACGAGGCCGAGCGCGACGAGGGCGAGGAGTTCAACGACCTCGCCGAGCGCCTCGGCGCCGCCCGCTTCGAAGCGGAGATCAAGGAGCTGACGCTGCCGGCCGAGTTCAGCCTCGAGACGATGCAGCAGTTCATCGACTGGAACCGCCAGAGCCCCTACAAGGTGGAGCGGGGCGAGGGCGAGTGCGCGATATGACGCCGGTGGCGACAGCCCCGGAGATCGACGCCGAGGCGGTCGCCGCAGAGCTCGAGGCGAAGACCGCGACCGAGGCGATCGAGTGGATGTTCGAGACCTTCGGCGCGAGCCACTACATCGCCTGCTCGTTCCAGAAGACCAGCTCGGTGACCGCTCACCTGGCGAGCCAGGTCAGCCCCGAGGCGCGCTTCTTCTACCTCGATACCGAGGTGCTGTTCGAGCAGTCCTATGAGACGCGCGACAAGCTCGCCGCCCACCTCGGGGTCGAGTTCGACCGCTTCCACAACCTGACGATCGACGAGCAGGCCGCCCAGTACGGCGACGAGCTGTGGAAGAGCGACCCCGACGCCTGCTGCGCCCTGCGCAAGGTCGAGCCGATGCGGCGCGCTCTCTCTTCCGTAGACTGCTGGCTTGCCGGTGTCCGCCGTGAGGACTCAGCCAGTCGCGCCAAGACCCCGAAGTTCACCTGGGACAAGCGCTTCGACCTCTGGAAGCTGAACCCGATCGCGGACTGGTCCGAGCGCGACGTCTGGAACTACATCCGTGAGCACCACCTCCCGTACAACCCGCTGCACGATCAGGGCTACCCCTCGATCGGCTGCACCCACTGCACGAAGCCGGTCGGGCCGGGAGGCTCGCCGCGCGCCGGCCGCTGGGCGGGCACGCAGAAGACCGAGTGCGGGATCAATTAGCGGCCCACGCAGCGACTGCCGCCCGAACGACCTTCCTCTGAACCGACCCCCCGAACGATTGGTGAGACACCCGCATGAGCGAGACGATGACTGAGCTTTCCCTGACCCTTGACGAGCGCCACACGGCCGACTTCGAGATGATCGGCAACGGTGGCTTTGCGCCGCTGACCGGCTTCCAGGGCTCCGCCGACTGGGAGCGCGTCTGCGCCGAGATGCGCACCGCCGACGGCGAGTACTGGCCGATCCCGATCACCCTGGCGACCGACCTGGAGTGCGAGGTCGGCGACACGATCGCGCTCGCCAGCGACGAAGGCAAGCCGCTGGGGCGGATCAGGGTCGAGGAGATCTGGGAGCGCGACGCGCGCAGCGAGGCCGAGCGGGTCTACGGCACGACTGACGAGGCCCACCCGGGCGTCGCCGCGATCTACGCCGAGGGCAGCCGCTGCATCGCGGGCCCGATCGAGGTCGACGCGCTTCCCGATCACGAGGAGGCCTTCATGCGCCGCTACAAGACGCCGGCCGAGCACAGGGCCGACTTCGAGGCGCGCGGCTGGAAGAAAATTGTCGCCTTCCAGACCCGCAACCCGATCCACCGCGCCCACGAGTACCTGACCAAGGCCGCGCTGGAGACCTGCGATGGGCTCTTCATCCACCCGCTGATCGGCAAGACCAAGGCCGGCGACATCCCCGCCGACGTGCGCATGCGCTGCTACGAGGTGCTGATGGAGAAGTACTACCCCGAGGACCGAGTCGTGCTCGGCGTGAAGCCGGCGAAGATGCACTACGCCGGCCCGCGCGAGGCGGTCCTGCACGCGATCGTCCGCCGCAACTACGGCGCAACGCACTTCATCGTCGGTCGCGACCACGCCGGCGCCGGCGACTACTACGGCACCTACGACGCGCAAGAGATCTTCGAGACGATCGACATCGACGAGCTCGGGATCGAGCCGCTGATGTTCGAGCACACCTTCTGGTGCAACGCCTGCGAGGGGCTGGCTTCGAACAAGACCTGCCCGCACGAGCAGGAGGACCGACTCTTCCTCTCCGGCACCGCGGTCCGCGAGATGCTCGGCAACGGCCAGCGGCCACCGCACGAGTTCTCGCGCGACGAGGTCGCCGACATACTCATCGACGCTTACAAGGAGGACTGACGTAGACATGGCTGGCGAGCAAGGCTTCACCCTCTGGTTCACCGGGCTCTCGGGCGCGGGCAAGACGACGATCTCCCGGTTGCTGGAGGGCCACCTGCGCGAGCGCGGCTCGAAGCTGGAGATCCTCGACGGCGACATCGTGCGTGAAAACCTCTCCAAGGGGCTCGGCTTCTCGAAAGAGGACCGCGACACCAACATCCGGCGGATCGCCTTCGTCGCCGACCTGCTCAGCCGCAACGGCGTGCCGGTTATCACCGCGGCGATCTCCCCCTATGCCGAGATCCGCGCCGAAGCGCGCGAGAAAGCGCAGGCCCCGTTCATCGAGGTCTACGTCAAGGCTTCGGTCGACACCTGCGCCGAGCGCGACGTCAAGGGCCTCTACAAGAAAGCCTTCGCCGGCGAGATCAAGGAATTCACCGGCGTCTCGGACCCCTATGAGGCTCCGGAGAGCCCCGAGGTCGTCTGCGACACCGAAAACGAAACGGCTGAGGAGTCGGCGCAGAAGCTGATCGAGTACCTCGAGTCGCGGGACTTGATCCCGGCGGCCGCCGTCACTGCGTAGGCGTAGAAGGGGGCGGCAGTCCCCCTCGCCCCGACAAACGGCGGCCTAATGAGGCCGCCGTTTTGAGTATCCGCCGGTTCGAGGGGGACTGCCGCCCCCTTCTGTTGGCTACCCTGCGAAGGGTGAGGCGGGGATTAATTTTCGCGCTGCTTGTGGGCGTCTTGGCGCTGGTTGTGCCCGGAACGACCTCTGCGGCTGCCGATGGGCCGGTTTATGAAGAGGCGCCGGTTTATTCGCCCGCTGAGCCTGTGGCGGGGGTGCCCCAGCCACGCCTGCGCTACGCGGGTCTGCGGCGGAATCGCAGCAACGGTCGCGCCGTGCTGTTCGTGCGGGTTTCGGAGCCGGGGAGGCTGTTCGTCTGGGGGCGCGGGGCGCTGCCGTTCAGGCGGGCCGGCCGCCGCGCCGGTCGGGTGCGGTTGCTGGTCCGGCCGAGGATCCCGCTGAAGCGCTACCTCAGGCGCCGCGGCAAGGCGCGGATCCGCATCAACGTCGCCTTCGAGCCGTTCAGCGGCGCCCCCGGACGGACGTTCGAACGGCCGGTCCTGCTGAAGCGCAAGCGCCGCCGCTGAGTCAGGGGCGCGCCGGGACCTGGGGCTCGGCCAGGCCGTAGGTGTCGTAGGCGCCGAATTCGGCGAAGGTCTTGTGGGTCGGGCCGTGGTAGTCGGAGGAGGCGGTGGGGAACAGGCCGAGCTCGTCGCAGAGCTCGAGCAGGTGCTTCGTCTGCTCCTCGCTGTGGGTCGGGTAGAAGGTCTCGACTCCGTCGACGTCGAGCGCGCGGATCAGCTCGTCGACCTCGGCCGGGTCGGAGATGTCCCAGTAGGGGTGGGCGACGACAGCGACGCCACCGGCGGCTTTGATCGTCTCAACCGCCTGCTCGGCGGTCGGCCAGCGACGCGGCACGAAGGCCTTGGCGCCGGGCACGAGGTACTGCTCGAAGAAGGGCCCGAGGTCGCCTTCGGCGCCGGCCGCGCGGGCGATGTGCGGACGCCCGATCGAGAGCGCGTCTCCGGCCTCGCGCACAGCGTCCTCGAGGTGGAGGTCGAAGCCCTCGCCGCGCAGCTTCTCGACGATCTCCCCGGCGCGCGCGACTCGCTCATGCTGCGCCCGCTCGCAGGCCGGCGCAATCTCCCCCAGGTCGACCCAGTACCCGCACACATGAAGGTCTTCCGCGTACTCATGCACACAGGACATCTCAATCGCCGGAACCAGCGCAACCCCAAGCTTTGTAGCCGCCTCCGCCGCCTCAGCCACGCCGGCGATGGCGTCGTGGTCTGTCAACGCCAGCGTCGTAACGCCAGCTTTGGCAGCCTCCTCGACGACCCCGGCCGGGGCGAGTTGTCCGTCGGAGACGGTCGAATGACTCTGAAGCTCGATCATGCCGGGCACCCTAAAGGAGAGGATGGGGATACCCCAGAACGGGCGGATACTCAGAGCGGGCGAAGCCCGCGAGTCCGGGCTGGGGTATCCCCATCCTCTCCGCTCGCGCTCCGATTAGACTGCGCCGCCGTGTTCGAGAAGGTGCTCATAGCCAACCGCGGCGAGATCGCGATCCGCGTCGCCCGCACGCTCAAGGAGATGGGCATCGGCTCGGTCGCCGTCTACTCGGAGATCGACCGCGACGCTCCGCACGTGCGCGAGGCCGACGAGGCCTTCCTGATCGGCCCCGCGGTCCCGGCCGAGAGCTACCTCAACATCGAGAAGATCATCGCGACCGCGAAACAGGCGGGCGCCGAGGCGATCCACCCCGGCTACGGCTTCCTCGCCGAGAACCCCGACTTCGCCCGCGCCTGCGCCGAGGCCGGGATCGTCTTCATCGGCCCGCCGCCGGAGGCGATCGAAGCGATGGGCTCGAAGACCCGCGCCCGCGAGATCATGGCCGAGGCCGGCGTGCCGATCGTTCCCGGCGCGACCGAGCCGGCCGCCGATGTCGAGGCCGCCAGGGCTCAGGCCGAGGAGGCCGGCTACCCGGTCGCCTGCAAGGCCGCGGGCGGCGGCGGCGGCAAGGGCTTCCGTGTCGCCCAGACCCCCGACGAGCTTCAGGAGGCGTTCGAGGGCGCCGCCCGCGAAGGCGAGAAGTTCTTCTCCGACGACCGCGTCTACGTCGAGCGCTACCTCGAGGACCCGCGCCACGTCGAGGTCCAGGTGCTGGCCGACTCGCAGGGCAACACGATCCACCTCGGCGAGCGCGATTGCTCGATCCAGCGCCGTCACCAGAAGGTGATCGAGGAGGCGCCGGGGCCGCAGGTCGACGAGGAGATGCGGGCGCGGATCGGCAAGATCGCCACCGACGCGGCGGCCGCGGTCGGCTACCGCGGCGCCGGCACGGTCGAGGGCATGCAGGTCGGCGACGAGTACTTCTTCCTCGAGATGAACACCAGGGTCCAGGTCGAGCACTGCGTGACCGAGATGGTCACCGGGATCGACATCGTCCGCGAGCAGGTGCTGGTCGCCGCCGGCGAGGCGCTCACCGTCGCGCAGGAGGACGTCGAGCTGCGCGGGCACGCGATCGAGTGCCGGATCAACGCCGAGGCTGCGCACAAGAAATTCGCCCCCGCGCCGGGTGCGATCACCAGCTACCGCGAGCCGGCCGGACCGGGCGTGCGGGTCGACTCCGGGGTCGAGGCCGGCTCCGAGGTGACGCCGATGTACGACCCGATGGTGGCCAAGCTGATCGTCTGGGACGTCGACCGCGAGCACGCCACACGGCGCATGCTGCGCGCGCTCGGCGAGTACGAGGTCGGCGGCCTGACCACGCTGATCCCCTTCCACAGCGCGATCCTCGCCACCGAGCAGTGGGCGAACGGGGAGACCTGCCGCGAGCTGATGGAGGATCGCGACTGGCTCAAGACGACGGCGCCGGCCGACGCCGCGCCTCCCGCCGAGGCCGGGGAGGGCGCCGAGACGGTCGCCCGCGACTACAAGGTTGAGGTCTCCGGCAAGCTCTTCGACGTCAAGGTGATCGGTGAGGCCGTCGCGGGCGGCGTCGCTCCGGCCGCAAGCGGCGGCCGCAAGCCGCCGAAGCGCGAGCGCAAGGGCGGCGCCGGCGCGAGCGCCTCGAGCGAGTCGCTGCCCTCGCCTCTGCAGGGCACGGTGCTCAAGGTCGCGGTCGAGCAGGGCGCCGAGGTCGCCGAGGGCGACCTGATCTGCGTGATCGAGGCGATGAAGATGGAGAACGAGATCGCCGCCCACCGTGCGGGGAAGATCACCAGCTTGAACGTCTCTGAAGGCGCGGCGGTTTCAAGCGGCGACATTCTGGCTGTTATTGAGTAGGGGCGGTAGCCCGTCGGGCGGGCGGATACTCAAAACGGCGGTCTAACTAGACCGCCGTTTGTCCGAACGACGGACTACCGCCCCTACCGCTGCTGCCGTTTTTCCCGTTCGCGCCGCGCCTTTTCCCGTTCCCGTTCCCGTTCGCGCTGTTCGCGGCGCTTCTGCGCCTGCAGCTTCTGGAACTGGCGCCGGGTCATCGGCATCGGCGGCGTGACTTCGCGGCAGCCGCGGCCGACGCAGTCGCTCAGCCGCTTCATCTGGCGGTGCAGGAAGTTGCGGATCGGGAAGAAGTTGGGGACGTTGTGCAGCGAGTTGAGCTCGTTCGGGTCCTTGTTGATGTTGTAGAGCTCCTTCTCACCGGTCGGCCAGGCGATGTACTTGTAGGGGCCGAGCCGGATCCCTGCGTAGTCCTTCGGCGGCGCCAGCAGCGAGGTCTTTGCGGTCGCGCTCGACGCGCCTGCCTTCTTGCCGGTGCTGCCGTTGCCGCCCCCTTTGCCGCCGTCGCCTTCGCCCGTGCTGGCGATCGCCCCGTTGGCTTCGACGTCGCTGGTTTCGACGAAGGACTCGAAGAGGATCGGGCGGCGGCTGCGCAGGTCGGGATCGCGTAGGTAGGGGACCATCGAGCGGCCGTCGATGCTCTTGTCGGCTTCGGCGCCGGCCAGCTCGAGCAGGGTCGGCGCGACGTCGATGTTGGCGGCCAGCTCGCCGGTCTGGCTGCCCTGTTTGATCCCCGGCCCGCGGATCAGGAACGGCATGTGCGTGGCCGGCTCGTAGGCGAGGAACTTGCCGCCGAGCAGGCGGTGCTCGCCGAAGAAGAAGCCGTTGTCGGAGGTGAAGATGACGTAGGTGTTGCGCAGCCGGCGCATCTGGCCGAGCGTGTCGAGGATCCGCTTCACCCCGTCGTCAATGGTGCGCAGCGAGTCCAGCTGCTTCTGGTAATAGACGCGGTAGATCCGCTTCTCGATCGGGGTCAGGTGATTGGCTTCGCGGATGAAGCGGGGCTTGTCGCTGACGTTGCCCTCGTCGAAGCCTTCCGAGCGGCCGTGCGGGTGGCGCACGCCCTTGAACCAGTCGTAATGGCGCGGCGCCGGCTCCGGCCCGGCGGGGCGGCGGAAGTCTCCGTGTGGGCCGGCGTAGTCGACCTGCACGTAGAAGGGCTGGTCGCGCGGCGTGGCCAGCATCTCGTCGCGGGCGATCTCGGTCATTTTGTCGTCGACCTGATTGCAGGGCCCGTTGACCGGTTCGAGCGGGCAGCTGATGTCGTCGCGGACGCCGTATTCGCGCGTGTCCCAGCTGCCGGGGTCGCCGAACGGCCCGACCAGCTCGCCGTTGACGTTGAGCGTGTAGCCGTAGAAGAGATGGTGCGTGTCGGCTTTGACGATCGAGTACCAGGCGTCCCAGCCGGGCGGCACCTCGGCGCCGTCGCTGTAGGGCTCGTCGCCGTAGCCGTTGAGGAACTTGCCGGTGTGGATCGTGCGGTAGCCGGCGCCCTGCAGCCAGGTGGCGATGTTGTGCGAGGCGGCGGCGCGGAAGGAGAAGCCGAAGTAGCCGCCGTTGGGCTGGACGTTGCCCTTGACCCCGTTGCTGTGCGAGTAGCGCCCGGTCAGCATGCTGGTCCGCGACGGGCAGCAGAGCGGATAGGGGACGTAGTAGCGGTTGAAGGTCATGCCGCGTTTGCCGATCAGGTCGAGCGTGTTGGGCATCGCTCGCGTCTCGGGCGCGCCCGGGTAGGCGCTGAAGCGCGCGTAGAGGCCGTCGAGCGTCTGGTCGTCGGTCTGGATCACGACGAAGCTGGGCGGATCGGAGTTGGGGTTGAGCGGCGCCTCCTCTGCGGGCGGCGTCGGGGCGGCGTTCGCCGCGGCAACCGCCAGCGCCAGCGCGCAGAGCAGGCCGAGCAGCGCCGCCGCGATCGGCAGGCGGGCGCGCCAAGGCGCTCTGGTGTCGCTGGCTCGGTGCATCGGTGGTTCCTGCCCCCCGGGGGGGACCTACGGGTCGAAACCGTCGCAGGCGGGCGAAGTTGCGAGGCGAACGCTAGAAAACGGCTAGGACGCGCCGAGCTTCTTGGCCGCTTCGCGGAAGTTTTTCACCGTCGCGCCGGGGGCT
>Ga0210085_1000239_pt1 | contig 24489 bp, 19 predicted proteins | sample China_Galinas_PW_5_FD_184866 | JGI IMG/M metagenome (GOLD analysis project Ga0210085, IMG submission 184866) | Wetland microbial communities from San Francisco Bay, California, USA, that impact long-term carbon sequestration - China_Galinas_PWC_D1... | ecosystem: Environmental > Aquatic > Marine...
TGCGGTTCAGCCCTGCGCGAGCCCAGCGGCCGCCTGCACTGGGCCGGCACCGAGACCGCGACCGTTTGGAGCGGCTACATGGAGGGCGCCCTGCAGGCGGGCGAGCGGGTCGCGGCCGAAGTGCTCGCCGGCTGAGTCTGCGGGAAACCCGCCTGTTCAGCCGCCTCCGCGTCGGCTAGGGTCGGCCTGCCCCGCCCCTGACCCCAGCGAAGGAGTGCCGATAGATGGCCTACGAAATGAAGATCCGCGGTACCGAGGACGAGGTCAAGGTGCGCAGCCCCTGGGCCGCCGCCCTGCTGCCGCTGATCACGTTCGGCATCTACCACCTCGTCTGGTGGTACCGGATCAACCGCGAGCTGCGCGACTACGGCCAGGCCAAGGGCTATGACCTGGGCCAGAACCCGACCAACTCGCTGCTGGCGCTCTTTCCCGGTGGCCTGATCATCGTTCCCGCGCTGGTCACCTACTGGCGCGGGGTCAAGCGCGTCATGGGCGCCTCGAAACTGACTGGCAAGGAGCCGCTCAACGGCTGGATCGCGCTGGTGCTCTACCTCCTCATCTCGCCGGTGCTCTGGGCCTACGTCCAGGTCTCGCTCAACGACATCTGGCGCCAGGAAGCCGAAGCGCTGCCGGGCCAGGAGCCGCCGCCGACGCCGCAGACCGAGATGCCGCCGCCGCTGCCCCCCGAGCAGCAGACGCCGGCCACCCCACCGGAGCAGCAGCCGCCGGCGTCCTAGACTGAGGCGCGTGGATCGCGCGCTCCTTGAGCAGACACTGGCCGACGCCGGCGAGCCCTCCTACCGCGCCTCCCAGGTCTGGGAGTGGGTGGCGCGGGGGGCGGGCTCCTACGCGGAGATGACCAACCTGCCGGCGGCGCTGCGCGAGCGCCTCGCCGAGTCGCTGCCGCTCTCGACCCTTTCGCTGCGCACCGAGGCGAAGTCCGACGACGGCACGGTAAAGGCGCTATTCCACACCAGCGACGGCCGCCCGCTGGAGGCGGTGCTGATGCGCTACCGCGACGGACGGCGCTCGGTCTGCGTCTCCTCGCAGTCGGGCTGTCCGCTGACCTGCACCTTCTGCGCCACCGGGCAGATGAAGTTCGGCCGCAACCTCAGCGCCGACGAGATCCTCGACCAGGCGCTGCACTTCCGCCGCGTCGAAGCGATCGACCATGTCGTCTTCATGGGCATGGGCGAGCCGACGATGAACATCGACGCCGTGCTCGCCGCCTGCGAGCGCCTGCCCGAGCTCGGCGTCACTCATCGGCGCACGGCGATCTCGACCGTCGGCTGGGTGCCGGGAATCGACCGCCTGGCCGAGTGCGAGATGCCGCTCAGCCTGGCGCTCTCGCTGCACGCGCCCAACGACGGCCTGCGCTCGCGGCTGATGCCGGTCAACGAGCGTTACCCGCTGGACGCGGTGCTCGCGGCCTGCGAGCGCTACCGTGCCCGCCGCCGTCGCAAGGTGTTCGTCGAGTACGTGATGCTCGACGGCGTCAACGACCTGCCCGAGCATGCGCGCGAGCTCGCCGCCCTGCTCGACCGCCGTGCCTACAAGGTCAACCTGATCCCCTACAACCCGACCGGGGCCTATGACGGCTCCTCGCCGGAGCGGATCGAGCGCTTCCGCGCGATCCTCGCCGAGCACGGCCTCGCCGCCACCGTCCGCCTCACCCGCGGCCGCGACATCGACGCCGCCTGCGGCCAGCTCGCCGCCGCCGCCGGCCCGGCCGCGGGCTGAGCGCCGATGGCCGAGTCGGACACGCGCCGCGGCTTCCCGATCGACCTCCCGGGCGAGGAGGCCGGGCCGCTGCGCAAGATCCTTGTGCGGCTGGCGATCGCGCTTGCTCTGATCGCCCTCGTCGCCGGTGTCGCCTACGCCGGCCGCGACGGCTACCTCGACCCCGAGGGCGGCGGGATGAGCGTGCTCGACGCCTTCTACTACTCGACCGTCAGCATCACCACGACCGGCTACGGCGACATCATTCCCGCCTCCGACGAGGCCCGCCTGATCACGACCGTCGTCGTCACCCCGGCTCGCGTCCTCTTCCTGATACTGCTTGTCGGCACGACGTTGGAGATACTTGCCGAGCGCAGCCGCGAGGCCTATCGACTGAGACGCTGGAGGAAGCGCTTGAAAGACCACACGATCGTCTGTGGGTATGGGGTGAAGGGCCGCGCCGCCGTGCGCACCCTGCTCGGCAAAGGGCTCGGCCCGGAGCAGATCGTCGCGATCGAGCAGGGCGCGGCGGGCCGGGCGCGGGCGAGCGCCGACGGGATCGCGGTCGTCGCCGGCAACGCCGCCCGCCAGGAGGTGCTGAGGGAGGCCGGGGCGGAAAGCGCCGCGGCGCTGATCGTCGCCCCCGATCGCGACGACACCGCGGTGCTGATCGCGCTGACCGCGCGCGAGCTCAACCCCGAGGCGACGATCGTCGCCTCGGTGCGTGAGGAGGAGAATGTCCACCTTCTGCACCAGAGCGGCGCCGACGCCGTGATCACCTCCTCCGGAGCGGCCGGGCGCCTGCTCGGGCTATCGACCCAGACCCCGCAGGTGACCGAGGTGATGGAGGACCTGCTGACGGTTGGCGAGGGGCTCGACATCGCCGAGCGCCAGATCGGCACCGGCGAAGCGGGCCCCAGCCCGTCGCGCGCGACCTCGGGGATCATGCTCGCGGTCGTCCGCGACGGCGAGGTGATCCGCTTCGACGATGAGCGCGCCGCCGAGCTGCGCGAGGGCGACCGTGTGCTCGAGCTGTTCAGCCACGAGAGCTGACGCCGCCGCGCCACATCTGGCTGGTCAGCCAACTACGATGGCGGCGATGCCGACCGATACCGCAGTGCCCGTCGCCAAACCGCGTCAGAAAACTCCCAACCCGGCACGGCGGATCGCCGAAGACGCGGCCGCCGAGTGGCGCGGCCGCGGCCGATTCCCGCCCGGACGGGGCGATTTCAGCCTCTCGCGCACCCACCGGATCGCCCACGACCCGCTGCCGATCCTGCTCTCCGCCTATGAAGAGTTCGGCCCGGTCTTCAGCTTGCGGCTGCTGCACAGCAGGGTCGTCTTCATGCTCGGCCCGGAGGCGAACCACTTCATCACCGTCGCCCATCCGGAGAACTTCCACTGGCGCGAGGGCAGCTTCGGCGACCTGATTCCGCTGCTCGGCGACGGGCTGCTGACGATCGACGAGGACTACCACGACCGGGCGCGGGCGATCATGATGCCCGCCTTCCACCGCCGCCAGCTGACCGCCTCGGTCGAGGCGATGACGGCGGAGGCCGAGGCGGCGATCGGGGCGCTGCCCGAGGCCGGGACGGTCGACGTCTACGAGTGGATGCGCAACCTGGCGATGCGGATCGCGATGCGCGCCCTGCTCGGGCTCGACCCCGACGAGGCCGGCAAGGGCGCCGCCGCGGCCGAGCACTTCGAGCGCGCGCTCGGCTTCTACGGGATCGATTACCAGTGGCGCCTGCTGCGCGGCCCGGGCTCGCCCTGGCGCAAGATGATCGCTTCGCGCCGGGTGCTCGACGAGATCGTCTTCGCTGAGATCGAGCGCTGTCGCGCCGACCCGGACCCCGAGCGCCAGGACATCCTCAGCCTGCTGCTCGGCGCCCGCGGCGAGGCCGGCGAGGCGTTCACCGACCGCGAGGTGCGCGACCAGGTGATGACCCTGATGTTCGCCGGGCACGACACCTCGACCTCGACCCTGAGCTTCATGATGTACGAGCTCGCCCACCATCCCGAGGTCGCCGAGAAGCTGCGCGCGGAGCAGGACGAGGTGCTCGGCGGCGAGGCGCCGAGCATCGACCGGCTCGAGCAGATGCCCTACCTCGACATGGTCCTCGACGAGGTCCTGCGGCTCTACCCGCCGGCCTGGATCGGCCCCCGCCGCGCAGTGCGCGATTTCGAGTTCGGCGGCTACACGGTGCCGAGCGGCGCCTACGTCAACTACTGCTCCTGGGCCAGCCATCGCATCCCCGAGGTCTTCCCCGAGCCCGAGGCCTTCATTCCCGAGCGCTTCGCCCCGGAGCGCAAGGCGGCGCTGCCGCGCGGCGCCTACGTCCCCTTCGGCGGCGGCAGCCGGATCTGCATCGGCAAGCGCTTCGGCCAGACCGAGGTCAAGCTGGTCGCGACGATGCTGCTTCAGCGACTGCGCCTCGACGTGCTCCCCGGCCGCACGATGACCGTGCGCCAGATGCCGACGCTCTCGCCGCGGGGCGGTCTGCGCATGCGGGTACTGTCCCGCGCGTGAGCGCGGCCCTGCGGGCAACAGAGACTGCGCCGGCGGCGGCGGGGCTCAGCCGCTGGACGCTCTGGTTCGGCGGCCTCGCCTTCTTCGCCTGTTACCTCGGCCAGACCGCGCTCGGCGTGATCCAGCCGACGATCTCCGCCGACCTCGGCCTCAGCGCCTCCGAGGCGCAGTGGGTGGTGAACTCCTTCTTCCTCGCGATGGCGCTCTTCGCCGCGCCCGGCGGCCGCCTCGGCGACTACTACGGCCACCGCCAGGTGCTGCTCGTCGCGCTCATCGTCTTCGCGCTCGGCTCGCTCGCAGCGGCGGTCTCGCAGGGCTTCGTCTGGCTCGTCGCCGGGATCGGGATCGCCGGCGCCGGCGCCTCGACGCTCTACCCGGCGAGCGCGGCGCTGATCGCCAACCGCGTCTCCGAGGCGCACCGTGGCGACGCGCTCGGCAAATACTCGGCGATCGGGATCACCGTGCTCTGGATCGGCCCGCTGATGGCGGGCCTGCTGACCGAGGCGGTCAGCTGGCGGGCGATGTTCGCGCTGCAGGTCGTTGTCGGCCTCGCGGTCGGCTGGATCGGCTGGCGCCAGGTGGACAACCGCGCCGCCGGCGAGCCGGCCCGGTTCGACACGCGCGGGCTGGCGATCCTCGCGATCGGACTGACCGCTCTGCTGGTCGCGCTGATGCAGGCGCTCGCCTGGGGCTGGGACTCTCCGGCGACGCTGTCCCTGTTCGCCGCCGGGGTCGCGTTGCTCGGCATCTTCGCCGCGGTCGAGCTGCGTACCGCCGACCCGCTGCTCGACGTCGGCCTGCTGCGTCGCCGCGTCCTGGTCGGGATCGTGCTGGCGATGTTCGCCGCGCAGTTCGTGATCAACGGCTACCTGATCTACGTCGCCACCTACTTCCAACACGTTCTCGGCTTCAGCCCGCTGCTCGCGGCGCTGGCGATCGTCCCCTCAGTGATCGCCCAGCCGATCTTCAACATCCTCGCCGGCAGGCTCACCGACCGCGTCGGCGCCCGCGCCCCGGCCACGGTGGGCTACCTGCTGACCGCGATCGCCTTCGTCTGGATCGCGCTCACCGTCGACAACGACGCCTACGCCCTGCTGCTGCCGGGGCTGCTCCTGCTCGGCGTCTCGATCGCGCCGATGTTCACCACGCTGCTGACCGGGCTCAGCAACGCCGTCGCTGCCGAGGAGCGCGGCGATGCCAATGCGCTCGTGCTCACTGTGCGCTGGATCGGCGCCGCCGCCGGCACGATGGTGCTCGGCGTCGTCGTCTACTCCGGCAGCGGCGCCGACCTGACCCCGACGGCCTCGCCCTACGCGACCGCCTTCGCGATCCTCGCCGCCGTCGCCCTCGCCGGCGCCGCAGCCTGCGCGTTCCTGCTCGAGGAACGAGCCTGAGATGCGGGCGCTGGTCATCTCCGACACGCATTTCGGCGCCTGGACCGGGCGAGACCTGCTGCGCGAGGACTTCTTCCTCGAACGGCTGGCGCCGGCGCTGGAGGGGATCGACGAGCTGATCTTCCTCGGCGACCTCTTCGACTTCCTCTTCGGCTCGGTCGGCGAGGCGGTCGACGCTTCCGACGGCCTGTTGCGCCTGATCGCCGAGAAGCTGCCCGGCAAGCGGCTCGTCTTCCTCGCCGGAAATCACGACCACCACCTGGTCCACCGCGACGCCGAGAACAGGCTCGAGGCGCAGCTCGCCTCGGGCCTCTCGCCGACCGAGGGGGGCGACGGTCACGCGGGGGAGGACTCTGGCCGCGCCGGCCCCGGCTTCTTTCGCTCCTTCCTCGCCCGTCGCCTGCCCGGGGTCGAGGTCGAGATCGCCTACCCGACATACGAGCTCGCCGGCGTCCTCTGCACCCACGGCCACTACCTTGACCCGCACGCCCGCCTGGCCGGCTCGCGCGGCGACCGCCTGCTGACGCGGACGCTGTGGGGGATCGCCACCGGTGGCCCCGAGCAGCCGAAGACGATCGAGGACTACGAGTCCGTGATCACGCTGCTGACCGAGTGGCTCTACATCGCGGCGCAGATGCCGCACGGCACCCATGCCCAGCAGAACGTCTTCCGCGCCGTGCAGCGGGCCGGCCGGCTCGGCTCGGCGCTGGGTGCGCCGCTGCGCGGCATCGGGCGGCTGGCGGCGGAGTTGCGCGATCGCGGGGTCGGCGACGGCAAGGCCGCGCAGCTGCCAAGCGAGGAGCACTTCGATGCCGTGGTCGCGGCCGAGGCGGCACGTCAACGCCGCGAGCAACCCGCCCCCGACGCGGCCTGGCCGCGGCCCGCCTATCCCGCCGCCAGCGTCGTCTCGCCAAGCGATCCCTCCGAGCACGCGTTCGAGGCCTTCGCCCAGGTCGTCGGCAATCTGGGCTGGGCCGAGCGCAGCGAGAAGATCGTCTTCGCCCACACCCACCAGCCGCTGGCCTGTGTGCGCTCGCGTGACGGCGGAAGTACGCGCTACTGGAACACCGGCTCCTGGATCTACGAGCCCGACCTCAGCTCGCGCCAGGCCTATACGCGCTACCTGCGCTACGCCTGGCCGGGCAGCGCCGTCGTGATCGACGACGAGGAGCCCGAGCCTCGCCTGCTCGAGCTCCTCGCCGACCTCAATCCCCTCACCGGGGGCACGGGACTGCCAAGCCCCGGCCCCGTGGCCTGAGTTACTTGATGAAGAGCATCTCCTCGTACTTGGGCAGCGGCCAGAGGTCGTCGGCGACGATCTTCTCCAGATTGTCCGCCGCCTCGCGGACCCTGCCCATCGCCGCGATCTGCTTGTCGCGGGAGTGGACCGCGAGCTCGATGCCCTCAAGCTCGTCGGGGTAGGCGTTGGCCTGCTCGAGCTCGGCCAGCGAGGCGCTGAGCGCGTCGAGCGCCGCGCCGCACTCCTCGGCGACGCCTTCGGCCCGGCCCGACTCCTTGATCAGCGCCATGTAGCGCAGCGCCGCCGGCAGGATCATCGTTTTGGCGATCGACCGCGTCGTCTCCGCCTCGATGTTGGCGCGGATCGCGTACTGCTCGACCCAGACCTCGTAGCGCGACTCGAGCTCGCGCTTGGAGAGCACGTCGTAGTTCTCGAACGCGGCGACAGTCTGCTCGGAGAGCACTTCGGGCAGCGCGTCGGGCGTCGTGCGCAGGTTTTTCAGCCCGCGCTGCTCGGCCTCGGCGTGCCACTCCTCAGCGTAGTTGTCGCCGCCGAAGCAGACCGCCTTGTTGGCGCTGTAGGAGTCCTTGACGATCTCGATCACGGCCTCGGGCATCGCCGTGCCGGCGGAGAGCTTCTCCTCCAGCTTGCCGGCGAGCTCGTCGATCGCCTCGGCGGCGATCGTGTTGAGCACCGTGTTGGGGAAGGCGAGCGACATGCTCGACCCCAGCGCCCGGAACTCGAATTTGTTGCCGGTGAAGGCAAACGGCGAGGTGCGGTTGCGATCGCCGCCGTGCATCGGCAGCTTCGGCAGCACCGTCGCGCCCAGCTCGAGGAAGGAGGCCGGCGTGTTGGGGTCGCCCTCGCCGGCGGCGATCGCATCGAAGACTTTCTCCAGCTCGGCGCCGAGGAAGATCGAGATGATCGCGGGCGGCGCCTCGTTGGCGCCGAGCCGGTGGTCCTGGCCGATGTTGGCGACCGAGGCGCGCAGCAGCCCCTGGTGCTTGTTGACCGCCTGGATCACCGCGGCGCAGAAGAAGAGGAAATGGATGTTGTCGGCCGGCGTCTCGCCCGGGTCGAGCAGGTTGCCGCCGGTGTCGGTTCCCATCGACCAGTTGTTGTGCTTGCCCGAGCCGTTGACGCCTGCGAAGGGCTTCTCGTGCAGCAGGCAGACGAGGCCGTAGCGGCGGGCGACACTTTCCATCACCTGCATCAGCAGCTGCTGGTGGTCGGAGCCGACGTTGGAGTTCTCGAACATCGGCGCGATCTCGTACTGCGCCGGCGCGACCTCGTTGTGGCGGGTCTTGACCGGGATCCCGAGCTTGCGCAGCTCCAGCTCGGTCTCGAGCATGCAGGCGAGCACCCGCTCGGGGATCGAGCCGAAGTAGTGGTCGTCGAGCTCGTGGCCCTTGGGCGGCTTGGCGCCGAACAGGGTGCGGCCGGTGGCGATCAGGTCGGGCCGCTCGAAGTAGTACTGCTCGTCGATCAGGAAGTACTCCTGCTCGGGGCCGACGGTGGTGAAGACGCGCTGCGCGTCCTCATCGCCGAGCAGCCGCAGCGCTTTGATCGCCGTGCGCGAGAGCGCGTCCATCGAGCGCAGCAGCGGGATCTTGCCGTCGAGCGCCTCGCCGGTCCAGGAGGCGAAGGCGGTCGGGATGCAGAGCAGGGCCCCGTTGGGGTTCTCGAGGATGAAGGCGGGGGAGGTCGGGTCCCAGGCGGTGTAGCCGCGCGCCTCGAAGGTCGCGCGCACGCCGCCGGTCGGGAACGAGGAGGCGTCGGGCTCGCCCTGGACCAGCTCCTTGCCGGAGAAGCCGGCCAGCGCCGTGCCTTCGCCGGCGGGCTCGAAGAAGGAGTCATGCTTCTCCGCGGTCGAGCCGGTCAGCGGCTGGAAGACGTGGGTGAAGTGCGTGGCGCCGTTCTCCAGCGCCCATTCCTTCATCGCCTCGGCGACCGCGTCGGCGAGGCTCGGGTCGAGCGCGGCGCTTCCCTCGAGGGTCGCCTGCAGCTTCTCGAAGACGTCGGCCTCGAGCCGCTCGCGCTGCACCGTGGCGGAGAAGACGTTGGCGCCGAAGGGGTTGTTCTCGGGCAGGGTCAGGTCGGTTGCGCCCAGGGCCCCTCCGTTAGAGCTCCACTGCGCGGCGGTCACGTTCTGCTGGCGGATGCGGGTCATCGCTGTGTCAGTTCCTCGCTTTTGCGCACCCGGCCCGGGCGCGATCGATTGCGGTCTAACTCCCTAATCAGGGCCAAAAGAGCCTAATGGGAGCGCGCTCGCGATGCCTTTGTACCGCCGTACAACGATCGCCCGGCGCCTTTGTCCGCGCGGGCGGCGGGCAGATCGCAGCCTTTTGGTCCCACGACCACCAAGGCTGCCACCAAAAGGCTGCGATCGAGGCCGCGCCGATAGCCTTCCCCGGTCCCCTAGCTGGAGGAATCCACCGAATGTTCGTCTCTAAGGCCGCCGTCGTCGGCGGCGGCACCATGGGCGGTGAGATCGCGCAGGCGATCGCCGCGTCCGACATCCCCGTCGTCGTCAAGGACATCGACCAGAAGTTCGTCGACGCGGCGGTGGAGAAGGCTCGCTCGGTGACCGAGGGCCAGCTCGCCCGCCTGGTCAAGAAGGAGAAGCTGACCCAGGAGGGGGCGGACGCTCGCCTCGCCGAGGTGATGGGTCTGATCACCGGCACGACGAGCTACGCCGACTTCGCCGACGTCGACTTCGTGATCGAGGCCGTTCCGGAGAAGATGGAGATCAAGCAGGCGGTCTTCCGCGAGCTCGATGCGGCCACGCCGGGCCACGCGATCCTTTCTTCCAACACCTCGTCGCTCTCGATCACCGAGATCGGCGAAGCGACGCTGCGCCCGGACAAGGTCGTCGGCTTCCATTTCTTCTACCCGGCCTCGGTGATGCCGCTGGTCGAGGTGATCGCCAGCGAGGACACGACCGAGGAGGCCGCGACCGCCGCCTACAACTTCGCCCAGGCGATCAAGAAGCAGCCGATCGTCTGCGGCGAGGTCCCCGGCTTCGTCGTCAACCGGGTGCTGATGGCGACGATGGGGGAGATCTGGCGCGCTCAGGAGGAGCAGGGCCTCTCGCTGAAGGCGATCGACGAGGCGATCGCCGGTGCCAAGGCGGCGCCGATGGGCCCCTTCTTCCTCACCGACCTGCTCGGGCTCGACACCGTGCTGCACGTCGCCGAGCACCTCAACCGCTCCTACGGCGAGAGCTTCTACGTCCACAAGGGGCTGCAGGGCCTCGTCGCCGACGGCAAGCTCGGCATGAAGAGCGGTGGCGAGGGCTTCTTCAAGGAGGGCGAGCAGAACGTCCCCGGCGACGCCGAGCCCGACGGCGAGGAGCTGGTCGCGATGTTCACCGGCCGGGCGCTGATCGAGGCTCTGCAACTGGTCGAGGAGGGCGTCTGCTCGGTCCGCGACATCGACCTCGGGATGATGGCCGGGGCCGGTCTCGACCCGCGCAAAGGCCTCTTCCCGCCGTTTTGGAAAGCCGACCTCGAGGGCCTCGACACGATCCTCGAGCGGATCGAGCAGCTCGAGGAGAAGCACGGCGAGCGCTTCACGCCGCCGGTTACGCTGAAGCGGCTCGTCGCCCAGGGGCGGCTCGGGCTCAAGTCGGGCCAGGGCTTCTACCCGTACCCGCAGGCCGACGATGGCGAGCAGGCCGAGACGGTCAAGTTGGAGACCCGCGGCGACGTCGCGATCGCCTGGCTCGCGAATGCGCCGATGAACGCGATCTCACCCGACGTGATCCGAGACCTCGGCATCGTTTGGGAGAGGGTTAAGGCCGACGAGGAGATCGGCGCGATGGTCGTCGCCTCTTCGATCCCGGTCGTCTTCTCGGCCGGCGCCGACATCAAGGCCTTCACCCAGATGGACGAGGGCGCCGGCGAGGAGCTGCTGCACAGCGCGCACGCGCTGCTGCGTGAGCTCGGCACCGAGAGCACGGCGACGATCGCCGCGGTCAACTCGATCGCCTTCGGCGGCGGCTGCGAGCTGGCGATGGCCTGCGACGTGCGGATTGCCGCGGAGGCCGCGGTATTCGGCCAGCCGGAGATCAAACTCGGGATCGTCCCCGGCTTCGGCGGCACCCAGCGGCTGCCGCGCCTGGTCGGTCCCAACAAGGCGCTCGAGATGAACCTGGTCGGCGACGCGGTTCTGGCCGGCGAGGCGCTCGACTCCGGCCTCGTCAACCGTGTCGTGCCCGACCATGAGCTGTTCGAGACGGCGCTGATGTGGGCCGGCAAGCTGGCAGGCCAGGCGCCGATCGCGCGCGGGCAGATCAAGTCCGCCTCGCACAAGGGCGACCTCGACGAGGGCATCGAGGCCGAGAAGCAGGCCTTCGCCGCCGCCTTCGGCAGCGAGGACGCAAAGGAGGGCATCGCCGCCTTCCTCGGCAAACGAAACCCGAAGTGGAGCGGCAAGTAGAAACAGCAGACCGCCGACGGGCCGAAAACGCGACCCCAGGTCGCGTTTTCAGCCCGTCGGCGGAGCGGTTGGCGGAGTTGATCCGCGAATCGGGCTGCACGGTGGCGCTCACGGGCGCCGGGGTCTCGGTGCCGTCGGGGATCCCGGACTTCCGCACACCGGAGAAGGGGTTGTGGGCCAACGTCGACCCGATGGAGGTCGCCCACATCGATGTCTTCGAAGGCGACCCGGCGCGCTTCTGGTCCTACTACCGGCCGCGCTTCCACTCGCTCGGCGACAAACGACCCAACGGCGCCCATGAGGCGCTGGCCGAGCTCGAACGAGACGGCCTGCTGGATGGCGTGATCACGCAGAACATCGATCGCCTGCATCGCGCGGCCGGCTCGCAGAACGTGGTCGAGGTGCACGGTTCGATTGAAACCTCGGTCTGCCGGGAGTGCGACGCCTCCTACGGACTGGGCGAGGTCGAGGCGCTCTTCGACGATGACGGGATCGCCGTCTGCTCCTCCTGCGGTGGCGCGGTCAAACCCGACGTCGTCCTCTTCGGCGAGATGCTGCCCGAGGCGGCGATGCGCCAGGCGCAGGAGCTGGCGGCGCGGGCCGAGTTGATGCTCTGCGTCGGCAGCTCGCTCGTCGTCCACCCGGTCGCCGGGTTGCCCGGCGTCACCCTCGCCGCCGGCGGCGAGCTGGCAATCGTCACCCAGGGGCCGACCCCCTACGACGGCGAGGCCGTGCTCAAGCTGGAGGGCGAGGTCGACGAGGAGCTGGGTGCGGTGCTCGCGGTGCTCGCCTAGATGGAGGCCGTGGAGAACGGCGCCGCCGGCCTGCCCGGGGCGGTCGTCTTCGACAACGATGGGCTGCTGCTCGACACCGAGTCGGTTTGGACACGGGCCGAGCACGACCTGTTCGAGCGCCGCGGGCTCGAGTTCACCCCGGCCGACAAGCTGGAGTTGGTCGGCACCTCGGCCGAGATCGCCGGTGGCGTGCTCGAACGCCGCCTCGCCGAGCCCGGCCGTGCCGCCGCCCTGATCGAGGAGCTGAACGAGCTGGTGATCGCCGAGCTCGAGCACGGGGTGGAGGCGATGGTCGGGGCGCGAGAGCTGCTGCATCTGTTGAAAGAGCGGGGGACCCCGATCGGGCTCGTCTCCAACTCGCCGCTCGCCTTCGTCCGCCGCTCGCTGCAGATCGCCGGCTTTCACGACCGCTTCGACGTCGTGATCAGCGCCCACGAAGTGGCGGCGCCGAAGCCGGCGCCGGACCCATACCTGGAGGCGTGCAGGCGGTTGGGGGTCGCGGCCGGACCCGACATCGTCGCCCTCGAGGACTCGCCGACCGGCGTTGCCGCCGCCCGCGCCGCCGGGCTGACCGTGATCGGGGTGCCGTCGATCGAGGGGATCGCGCTCGACGAGGCGCACGAGATAGCCGGCTCGTTGCTGGACGAGGTGGTTGGTCGACGGTTGGTGTTGTAGGGCCTGACACGGGGACACCCCCGGCCCAACAATCGGCGGTCTAGTTAGACCGCCGATTTGAGTATCCGTTGGTCCGGGGGTGTCCCCGTGTCAGGCCCTTAGTACGCGACGTCGTCTTAGGACTCGCTCGCAGAGTTCGGTCAGCTCGTTGACGTGGCGCTCGTCTTCGCTTGTCAAGCTGCCTTGGAGCGCTGCGTTGGCGGCATCTCCGACCTGTTTCCGCCGCTGCTTCAGCTCGGTCATGTCGTTCTCGTGGTCGGCGTCGTTGAGGGCGCCGTCGAGCTCTGCGAGGAGGGCCTCCAGGGCTACTCGTAACTGCAGGGCGGCCTCTCGGGGGCGGTTGGCGTCCAGTTCGGCGCGGGCGCGGAGGAGCAGGGTCTCGCAGACATCGGCCGTTTCGCGGTTGCCGAGAATCGCCGCCAGGCGCTCCTGCGGGCGCAGCTGTTCGTCGCGTCGGCGCCGCCGCGAGCTGCCGCCGCGGACGTCGACCCCACGGGCGTCGGTGAAGCGGCCGGAAGCCACCTGCTCGCCACTTCCGTGCCCGACCAGGACCTTGGTCGCCTGCTCCGGTCGCAGGGCCGTCCAGTCCGGTTCCGCGGCGGCGACGGCCTGCGCGTGCAGGGCCCGGTTGAGCAGGGCGATCCCAGCGGCAACCGCCGCGTCGGTTGCCTCCTCCTCGGCGGTTGCCCCCGCCAGCCAGGCGGCGGCATCCCGCTCGGACTCGAACGGTTCCTCGGCCCGGACTGCGGTGACTCGGGTCAGTGGCAGAGGGGAGGGGCCGCCCGTGGTCGCCGCGTCCTTGGGCTTGCGCCGCCGTCGCCGCGGATGGGCCGGCGCCGCAAGCGTTTCGACCACGAGCACGCGCTCGCTGCCCTCGCCACCGTCGCCGCGGGCCAGGTAGCGACCGTCGGGCAGGGCGAGCGTACCCGGGAGCTCGAACTGCACGAATCCGAAGAGCTGAGTCAGTGGCCCTTGTCCGGCTGCTTCTCAGCCGGCAGCGAGAACTTCGACGGCTCGGTCGGCACGTCGGGGTTGTCGATCCGCTCGAGGCGGTCGGTCAGCCGCAGCCACTGTTTCGGTTTGAGCAGCTGCACGAAGCGCGCCTTGCCGGGCCCGCCGACGGGGCTGTAGCCGATGTGGACGTGGTCGTTGTGGTCGCCCATCGCGAAGCTCGGCCCGCCCAGTTCCTGCAGCGAGATCAGCTCGTCGGGGACCATCGTGCCCTGCAGGCGCAACACCGAGCGCAGCAGGTCTTCGGTGATCGAGCCCGGGCCCTGGTGGCCGAGCACCGGCACGCCGTCGATCAGGGCGATGTCGGCGGCGCCGCCGAAGGAGTGGTTGGAGATGTGGCCGCTGGTCGTGATGCTGCCGTGGCGGCCGCAGAGCAGCGAGGTGATCGTCAGCCGGTAGCCCTGGCCCGAGAGGTAGGCGAGAGCGGCGAGCAGGCGGCGGTCGATCTGGCCGGCGCGAATTTCCACCCGATCGCAGTCGGACAGTTCGATGTTCTCGTCGGCGAGCAGGCGCCGGCCGAGCATCTCCTTCGGCAGCAGCAGCACGCCGGCGCCGCTCAGCTTCGCCGTCAGCGGGTTCTTGCCCTTGGCGCGGTAGATCGCCGTGGCCTCGAGCAGCTTCCAGCCGTCGAGGATCGGCTTCGGGTCGATCCGGGGGGCGCCCTTTCCGGCCGGGCGGATCGCGAAGTTGATGTGCGGGTCGACGCCGTCCCCGCTGCCACCGATCCTGGCCAGCACCGTCCCGGCTATAACCTTCGACCCGACCTTGAGGGTTCCGTCGGCGCCCTTTGCGGCGACCTGGTCGACGCCGTTGCTTGCCTGGCCGCGCCCGTCGTCCCCGGTCCGCTGTGGCAGCGCTCGCAGCCGTGGCCGGATGTCCTCGCTGTTCACCGGGACGCGCCGCTCCTTGCCGCTCGGCATCACCACACGACGGTGCTTGCGCACGAGCGAGCCGAGCTTGGCGTAGATGTAGCGGTTGCCGTAGGCGTCGCGCAGGATGACGAAGCGGCCGAGCCTCTTCGAGTTGCCCATCTTCACGATCACGCCGTCGTTGACGGCGACCACCGGGGCGCCCTCGCGGGCGAAGATGTTGATCCCGCGCCGAGTCGGCGAGGAGGAGATCACCTCAGCGGCGTTGCCGTAGCCCTCGCGTGCTTTCGGCGTCGCCTTGCTCAGTGCCGCGCGGGCGGAGATGTCGTCGGCGTAGCGGGCGTCGGCGGCGACCGGGAAGTGGGCGCCCTCGGTCAGCCCGGTGAGCGAGCCGACCAGGTCGGAAGGCAGCTTGCCGTAGGCGCGCGCGTAGAGCAGCACCTCCTGCACGTACCAGTCGGCGTGGTTGTAGGCGAAGATCGCGTCGTAGAGGTTCTCGCGGCCGCCGGCGACCTTGAGGTAGTGGGCGGCGGCGCAGATCGCGTCGACCGGGTTGTAGGGGTCCTTGCGGCCGTCGCCGTTGGCGTCGAGCCCGTACATCTCCCAGCTCGAGGGGATGAACTGCATCCAGCCCATCGCGCCGGCGCTGGAGACGTTGAGGTTGGTGCCGAAGGCGGTCTCGATTTTGTTGATCGAGGCGAGCACCTCCCACGGGATCCCGTACTCGGTGCCGCAGGCCTGGTAGATCGGCAGCAGGAAGGGCGGGATCTCAAACGAGTCGATGACGAAGTTGGGGACGCCGATCGGCGCCGGGCCGAAGGGCGCGATCGTCGTGCTCGGGTTCGCCGTCGTCGGCGAGCCGCCGCTGTCGAACTGCGAGCCGCCGTCAGGCCCGTTCTTCTGCGGCTGGTCTCCAGCGGTCGCCTTCGGTGCGACGACCCCGCCGCTCTGGCCGCCGCCTCCGATGCTCTCGTTGCGCTGGACCCTTTGCGGCTTGGCCTCGGGGGCCTGCGCCGCGTTGAGTGGGTCGCCGCTCTCAACCTTGCCGCCGCTCTTCGGCTGCGCCGGCGACCCGGCGTCCTTGGGCTGCTCCGGCGCTTCCGACTCCGGCTCCTCGCTGGGATCGGTGGGCGATTCGCAATCGGGGTCGTCCGCGTCAACGAGTTCGTCTTCGTCGTCGTCGAGCTCGTTGGCGCAGGCGGGGACTTCGGCCGAGGGAAGCGCCGGGCCGCTGACGATTCCGTTCGCAGCCTGGTTTTGGCCGAGGCCCGCGGAGGGATCCGCACCCGCCATGCCGACGCCGAACGCGGTGACGACCGCGAAGCCGGCCAGAGCGATGATGAGTGCGATCTTCTGTCTCATGCGATGGCGCCTCGATTCCCTGCGTGCACGGGCATTTCCTCCCTACCCGCTTCCACCCTCTCCCCAAGCATGAAGCACGCCCACGCTACTGACTTGTGGGGAACCGCGCAATGCGCAGCTCCGCCCCCCAACATGCCCTTAATCAACGGCTGTTCCATGCCTGAGTCCGAGAGCATTTCAGCCGCCTCGGATGGGCTGGTCAAGAACGCGTTACGAGGCTCGGGCGCAGAGTCTCTAAGGTGTCCCCGATGAGCGCTGAGGACGAGTTCAAAGACGACCAGGAGAGCCTGCGGGCGCGCAGCGAGCAGGCGATCGGCGAGCTGGCCCAGGCGCTGCTCGACAGCCACGTGCTGGAGAACGCCGTCGCCGCCGCCTTCGGCGCTCGCGAGAAGGCGTCCGAGGCCCAGCACGCCGCGATGACAGCGCTCAACCTGCCTTCGGCCGGCGACGTCGAACGGCTCGAGCGCCGCCTGCGCTCGCTCTCACAGCGCCTCGACGAGGTCGAGGACGAGATCGATCGCTTCGGACGCGAGATCGGCAGTTTGCGGCGTGAGCTGGCGGCGCAGAAGCGAGAGTCTGAGCCTCAAGTTGAGGGTTAGACAGGCCTATCCCGGTAGGGATTCCACTTAACTTTTTCCGAAGACAGTTGCGGGCCGTCCGAGGTCGCCGCCGCGGAAAAAGTACAAGACGTTCCATCCCTACCGGGATAGGCCTGTCGCCGCCGCGTGTCCGCCTGTTTTCGCGATCGTCTCAAGCTGGTCGTCGTCGAGCCGCTCGCCGTCGAGCTCGCTGACGATGAGCAGCGCTGCGGCGGCGACGCCCAGCTGCGGAGCTTGGGCCAGCAGTGCCGCCGTCTGCAGGTCGACCGCCGCCACCGAGTCGGGGATTCCATTCGCCGCCGGGTCGTAGCTGTCTAGGCTCGCGACGACCGCGCCGCGCGTCTCCTCGCCCGACTCCGACTCAAGGCCGGCGCGCAGCCCCCGGTCCGGCGTCGCCGTGTCGCCGACGTCGAGGCCGAAGGAGGTGATGCTGCCGCCCACGGCCAGCGCTTCTTCGACCGCCAGCAGCTCGCCGAGCTGCGCGCGCCCGCGCAGGCCGACGCAAGTCCCCACCCGCACGACACGCTCGACGCCGAGCTTGGCGAGGTCGGCGAGGACCAGGGCGGCGCTCGGCCCGCCCATCCCGGTCGCCTGGATCGTCAGCTCAGCGCCGCTCGGCGTCCGGCCCGAGTACCCCCACAGGCCGCGGGCGTGGTTGCTCATCTTCGGTTGCTCGAGCAGGGCCTGCGCGAGCAAGAGTGCGCGGCCGGGGTCGCCGACCAGGATCGCCCTGCTCGCCGCCGGCGCCGTTGGTCGCAGTCGCGAAGGCATCGTCGTCGGACCCTATTGAGAGCGCCTGCTCCACGCCGGCCACGGCCCGCCGCAGATCGCGCTTGCGCATCCACTCGGCGGCGAAGTAGCTGCCGATCACGAAGCAGAGCGCCAGCGCCTGCGCCGCCAGGGTCTCCACGGTCGGGTAGATGCCGAGCCAGGTGCCGAGCCAGAGCGGGAATTCGATTCCGAGCGGGTGGATCGAGAGCCAGCCGACGCCCTGCATCGTCCGCGCCGTGTTGCCGACCAGGACGACCAGCACCAGCGCGATCAGCACCCCGGTCGCGACCAGCATCTTCTTGTAGGGCAGGCGGCGCTCGAGCGCGAAGGTGATCGCGCCGACCACCGCGGTGAAGACGAGGCCGAGCGTCACGCCGGCGAGGACGATGCCCGTGCCGGAGCTGAGCTGAAGCGCCTGTAGGAAGAGCACCGTCTCGAAGCCCTCGCGGAAGACGCTGGTGAAGCCGAGCGTGTAGAGGCCGGCGATCGTCGCCACGCCGGCCCCCGTAGTCAGCACCGCCCCGGTCAGCGCCTTGCCGCGGTCGCGATGGCCCTTGATCCACTCGGTCCAGTAGACGCGGTGGAAGAACCAGTTCATGACCAGCAGCAGCACCCCGATCGCGACCACTCCCACGGTCGCCTCGAGTCTCTCGCCGTATTTGGAAAGCGAGTCGAGCAGCAGCACCGCGGCCAGGAACATCAGCCCGCTGGCCGGCAGCGCGAGCAGGGCGCCGCGCTGGACCGGTCGCCGCAGCGGCGCCCGCGGGCCGATCATGCTGGCGGTGATCGCGGCGAGGATCAGGATCGCCTCGAGCCCCTCGCGGAAGACGATCAGGGCCGAGTTGACGATCACCGTCGTGGCGCTGGCGCCGTCGCCGGTCAGGGCGCGGGCGTCGGCCAGCTCTTCGTCGAGGTCGAGCCTGGTTTCGCGGATCTCCGCGAGCGGCGCCTTGTCGGCGACCAGGGTGGCGAGCCCGGGCTTTCCGTCGGCCCCGTACCAGATCAGGCCCTCGATCTTCAGCGCCAGCTGCGGGTCGAAGGCGCGCAGCTTCAGCTCGGGCCCGAACTCGAAGAAGCCGTAGGCGGCCAACCGCGCCTGCTCGGCGGCGCTGTACTGGCCCGCGCCGGCGGCCGCTTCGAGCTGGTCCAGCGAGATGTCGACGAGTTCGTAGTCGGCCTCTTCGCCCGGTTCGGTCCACTCGCGCGGCACAGTCTGTTCCAGCGTCTCGGTCGCCCGGTCGCGGGCTGCCTCGAGCGTCTCCTGCGGGGCGACGGCTTCGCCCTGCTGGGCGGCGTCGACATCGGTGCGCAGCTGCGCGAAGGCGTCCTTGATCTCCGCGACGGCCGCCGCATCGCGGTCGAGCAGCGCCGGTTCGAGGTCGGCGAAGGCGGTTTCGACTCCGTCCATGAAGGCGACCGCCTCCTGCACCTCGAGGGGGGTCGTCACGCGCCCGTCGGCGGTGCCCTTGTCGAACTCTTTCGGCACCAGGTCGAGGAAGCGGGTCAGCTGTGCGGCGCGGTTGACCTGCTCGTCCTCGGTCAGCGGCGCGGCTTTGAACCCCTCGAGGTCGGCATCGACCCGCTTGCCGGCGGACTCGAAGCCGGCCCGGCCGCCGCCGGCGGCGGCGGCCGCGAGGCGGTTGAAGTCGCGAGTCGTCGCCCGGCGCCCGGCGGCGCCCTGCTGCTCGCCGTACTCCGGCGCCAGCGCCAGCCAGTAGCCGCGGGCGAGCGCAGCGGTCTCGGCGAAGCGGCCGCCGAAGCCGCGCTGCGCCGCCCGCGACGCTTCGTCGAGGTTGTCGGTGAGGCGCGCCTGGAAGGCGTCGAGCAGGTCCTTTTCGATCTGCACCACCGCTTCGCCGGCCCCGATCGCACCCGCCGCCAGAGCGTCGACGGCCGCGGTCGCGTCGACGCCGGGCCTGGTGAAGCGGGTCGCCTGGCGGAACTCGCGGATCTGCAGCCAATCGCGCGCAGCGCTCGCATCGCCGCGGCGTGCGGCGGCGACCGTGACGGTGAAGGCGCCGCGCCGCAGGGCGGAGAGGATGCGTCCGCGAGCGGCCGCCAATTCCGCTTCGTCGAGCCGCGCGGCTGCGCCGCGGGCGGCGCCCAGCGAGGCCTCGATCTCGGCCAGCTCATCCGGCGCGTGGCGGGCGAGGCCGGACCGCAGCGGGCCGCGCAGCTGCGCTTCGGCGGCGTCGACCGAGCCGCCGGTCCGTTCGCCGAAGAGCAGCTGCGTCTGCGCCTCGGCGAGGTCGGCGCGGATCCCGTCGGCCGCCTGCCACGGTGGCGCCGCCGTCGCGGTAGGGGCCGCCGCAAGCAGGGCCGTCGCGAGGACGGCGAAGATTGCGGCGGCCCTGGACAAGCTCCTACCCACTCAGCTTTCCTGCAGCTCCACTTCGAGCTGTTTCGCGGCCTGGGCCACCTGGCCGGCAATCGCCTCGGCCTGGGCCTGCGCCTGGGCGCCGAGCGCGTCGGCCTGCTCGGCGCTGAACTGCTCGCCGCCCGCCTCGCGGTCGCGCAGGTCGGCGGCGAAGTCGGCCAGGCTCTTCAGCTCCTGGCGCGTCTGCTTGGCCTGCTGCGCGTTCTCCGTCGCGATCGCCGGCTCGATCCCATCGTAGATGACGAGGATGCCGCCGAGGATGTCAGCGATGTCGGAGAGGCGCGAGGTGGCGACGAAGCCGAGTTCTTCGGCGTCTTCGCCGGCGATGAAGCGGGAGTTCTTCCAGGCCTCGAAGTACTCGCTCATCGTCGGCGTCATCACCACGATCGAGGTCAGCGCGTCGGAAGAGGTCGGTTCGAACGCCTGCGCGTCTTCGTCGAGGCTTTTGGCCTGGGCGACGAATTCGTCTGCGGTCGCCTTGAAGACGTCGGCGTCGGGCAGCCCCTCGCCGAACTCGACCTTGCCGTCGCCATCGACGTCGGGCTGCGTGCCCTGCGCCTGTAGGTCGGAGTTGGTCCCGTAGAGCGCCGTCTCGGTGAGGAAGAAGAGGTTGCCGGGCTGGGTCAGCTTCCTGCCCTGCGGGGTCGTGAGCGTGAAGGAGACCGCGTCTTCGGGCGAGGAGGCGTCGGAGCCGGCGTCGATGTCGACGTCGTAGTGGGCCAGGCGCGGCACGCCGGCGACGATGCCCTCCATCTGCTCGTAGGCCGGGTTGGCGACGACGAAGGTCTTCTTCGCGCTGTCGAGGACCTGCGCGACTTCTTCGCCGTGCTCTTCGAGCAGGAGGGCGTAGTCGAAGTCCACCGACTCGGCCAGCTCGTAGTACTCGTTGGCGTCGGCCTGCAGCTGCTCGGCCTGCGCGAGCAGTTCGGCAGAGTGGTCGGTCAGGTAGGCCTTGACCGGCGCCAGCCGGGCGCTGCCGGCGGCCGCGGTCGTCTCGTCGTCGCCGCTGTCGCCACAGCCGGCGGCCAGGGGCACGCCGAGCGCCAAGGCGGCCACGGCGGCCGCGAACTTCGTCTTGCCCTTGCTCAATTCGGTCGCCTCATCGATTAGGGGAGCCTACTTAGGTCTCCCTAAGTGCCATTTGTTCGGGCACCCTAACGAAATCCTAGCGAGAAGGTCGGGATGGCACGGGGAGGGGCTGAAGCGGCTCTCCAGGCGGTGGCCTGCCACTCGTGAGAGTTGCGCCTCCCAGATTTCCTCCATGAGTCCAAACACAGTCAGACGGGCCATTCATACCTTGAAGCGCGATGGCAACAACACAACCGCGACCGCCGCTGCCGTGTGCTCGGCGGGCTAGGAGGGAATTCCAGAGATGAGAACGAAGATCGGCGTCGGCGCCATATTGGCGGTGCTCGCTGCCCTACTGCTACCCGCGGCGGCATCGGCCGCAACCGTCGGCGAAGTCGCCGGCTCGCTCGAAGAAAAGGTCAGCGAGCTGAACATGACCTGGGTCGCTGTCTCGACCGTCCTGGTCTTCCTCATGCAGGCCGGGTTCATGTTCCTCGAGATCGGCTTCTCCAGACAGAAGAACGCCGGGACCGGCGTGGCCAAGGTGCTCGTGAACCTTGCGATCGTGACCATCGCCTGGTGGGCGATCGGCTACGGCGTCGCCGAAGGCGGCGGCAACGACTTCTTCGGGGACACCGGCTTCTTCTTCCACTTCGACCAGACGGTCGCGGGTGAAGCGGTCACCGGGGAATCGGCGATGCTGATGCTCTTCGGGCTCGCCTTCTGCGCGGTCTCGCTGGCGATCGTCTGGGGCACCACCCTGGAGCGGATCAAGTTCGGCGCCTACGTGATCTACGCGGCTGTGTTCGGCGCGATCATCTACCCGCTCGTCGCGCACGCGGTGTGGGGCGGCGGCCTGCTCTCCGACATCGGCGGCAAACCGGTGATGGACTTCGCCGGCTCCTCGGTGGTCCACCTCACCGGCGCGGTCGGCGCCTTCGCGGCCCTGCTGCTGCTTGGTGCTCGTAAGGGCAAGTACGACGCCAGCGGCAATCCACGGGTCATCCCCGGCCACTCGATGCCGCTCGTCGGCCTCGGCGTGATCATCCTCTGGATCGGTTGGTTCGGCTTCAACGGAGGCTCGACCTTCGAAACCGCCGGCAACTTCTTCGGCGAGGTCATGCTGAACACCCAGCTGGCCGCGGCCGCAGGCGTCATCGGCGCTTCCCTGGCCGTCTACCTGAAGAGCAAGACGCTCGACGTCGGCATGGCCGGCAACGGCGCGATCGCCGGCCTCGTCGGCATCACGGCCCCGTCGGGCTTCGTCGAGTACTGGGCGGCGCCGATCATCGGCTTCATCGCCGGCCTGCTCGTCGTCTTCGCGGTGCTGGCGATCGACAAGCTCCTCGACGACCCGGTCGGCGCGCTATCGGCGCACGGCCTGGCCGGAATCTGGGGCACGCTCTCGGTCGGCATCTTCGGCTCAGCGCGGTTGGTGAGCGAAGGCGCGGCGCCGGGTGTCTGGTACTCGATCTTCGGCAGCGAGCCGTTCAGCGCGTCGATCGGGCAGCTCGCCGTACAGGGGCTCGCCGTCCTGTTCACGTTCGTCGTCGTCTTCGCGATCTCGATAGTCACCTTCGCGATCATCAAAGGCACGATCGGGCTACGGGTCGACGATGCCGAGGAGGAAGCGGGCCTGGACATCAGCTCGCACGGCATGTATGGCTATCCCGAGCAGTTCATCCCGCAGCCGGAGTACTCCACCGGGCTGCCAAGCACGATGGGCACCGGGGCCGGGGTTCCCGCGGCTGCACCCGCCCAGATGACCGCGACCGAGTCGTCGCGTTAGGAGGGCTGGACGCATGAAAAAGATAGAGGCATTCATCCGCCACGAGGCGTTCGAGCCGATCAGGACCGAGCTGCTCGAGAAGGGATTCCCATCCCTCTCGATCCTCGAGGCAAAGGGCTCGGGCAGGCAGAAGGGGATAGTCGAGCGGTATCGCGGCTCGACCCTGACGGTCAACGTCCGGCCCAAACTGAAGCTCGAGGTCGTGGTCGAGGACAAAGACCAGCCTCTCGTCGTCGAGACGATCCTCAGACACGCCCGCACGGGCGAGGTCGGCGACGGCAAGATCTTCGTCCTGCCGGTTGAGGAGGCGATTCGCATCCGCACCGGCGAGGGCGGGGAGGATGTGCTGCAGGCGCACTCCGATGAGGAAGTGACTGCCTGACACTGTTTTACGAACCCCCGCCGGGCCTGTCCCGGTGGGGGTTCGCTTAACTCTCAGCCAGCATGGCTGATGAGCGCATCTCTCTTGCTGAGGCTTCCCGGCGGTCCGGAGTCTCGACCAGCACGCTGAAGCGCTGGGCGGAGGAGAAGGTCGTGCCGGTGCGGCGGGGGAGGTGGACGGTTGCCGCGGCGGCGCAGGCGCGGGTGGTGGCGCGGATGCGCGAGCGCGGGCACTCGCTGGAGGAGTTGAAGCGGGCCGGCCGCGAGGGGCGGTTGGCGTTCGGCTTCGTCGAGGAGCTCTTCCCGAGCCCGGCGGAGGAGGCGACGGTCGAGGACGTCGCGCGCGAGACCGGCCTCGAGCCGGAGCTGGTCGAGCGCATCCTCGTCATCCTCGGCACCCCGCTCGGCCGGGAGCGCCGGCTCGGCCCCGACGACGTAAAGGCGCTGCGCCACTGCGCCCGCGTGCTCGCGGCGGGCTTCCCGCTCGTCGCCTTCCTGCAGATCGTCCGCGTCTACGTCCAGTCGCTGCGGCGGATCGCCGACGCCGAGGTGCGCCTCTTTCACCTCTACGTGCACGAACCGATGATCCGCGACGCCCTGCCCGAGCTCGAGATCGCCGAGGAGATGGGCGACCTCGCCGCCGACATCCTGCCCCTGGCGGCGCCGCTGACCGAGTACCTGCACACGCGCTACCTGCGCTACTTCATGGAACAGGATGTCGTCGGCCACATGGAGACCGACCTCGACGCGCCGGTCTCCGACCTCGGCCAGGTCCCGGTGACGCTCTGCTTCATCGACCTCACGGGCTTCACCCGCTACACCGAGGAGGAGGGCGATTTCGAGGCGCTCGACGTGGTTGAGAACTTCGTCGAAACGGTCGAGGCGACGCTGCCGCCGGAGGCGACCGTGGTGAAGACGATCGGCGACGAGGTGATGGTCGTCTCGCCCGACCCCGCGTCGCTGACCGAGTGGGCGGTCGGCCTGCTCGACCGCTTTCCCGAGCGGCCGCGGCCGCGGGTCGGGATCCATTACGCAAACGCGGTCTACCGCGACGGCGACTATTTCGGAACCGACGTCAACCTCGTCCACCGCGTCGCCGACCGCGCCCAGGCCGGCGAGGTTCTGGTCACCAACTCGGTCACCGGCTCGCTCGCCGAACGCGGCCTCTCCTGCGCCCCGATCGGCGAGGTCAACCTGAAGGGCTTCCCGGCGCCGACGCCGCTGTACATCGTCCGCCGCGGCGAATAGCGGTCAGCCGCCGGGCAGCTCCAACCGGTGCGTCGACCCGATCGCAGCGGCTCGCGACTCGGGCACGCCGGCCCTCTCCGCGAACTCGGGCCACGAGCGCACCGCCTCCCTCACCTCGGCCAGGATCTCCTCCGCCCGCCCGCGTTTCATCGAAGCAGTGCGGCCGACCTCGCGGAAGTCCGCGACGGTGAACTCGTCGCGCTTGCCGTTGAGCGACATCTG
>Ga0210085_1000240_pt1 | contig 24472 bp, 22 predicted proteins | sample China_Galinas_PW_5_FD_184866 | JGI IMG/M metagenome (GOLD analysis project Ga0210085, IMG submission 184866) | Wetland microbial communities from San Francisco Bay, California, USA, that impact long-term carbon sequestration - China_Galinas_PWC_D1... | ecosystem: Environmental > Aquatic > Marine...
CCATCTAAAATATCCCCGATGTGCACAAATTCGCTATTTTTTTTGCTTTTTGCCATAATATAAGGAACTATAAAGTGATGGGTTAGGTTGTCAAGAATCAATTAGACGAAATCGAAAGAAATTTTCTACGCATTAATCAATGATCACCATTTAAAAGTGGCAACTCCCATATCGATTGTTTTTTCTTGACTTGAAAGGATTGGTAACCTAAATTAACAAGAGATTTAAGGATTTTAATACAAATTAACAGGAAAGAAGTCTATGAATTGGGATTGGGAAAAACTTAAGAAGCAGCAAGAAGGAAAGGAAGGGGGAATGGTTCCTCCTAAAATGGACGACCTGGTCGAAAAATTTAAAAAGTTTAAACTGCCCGGCGGTCCTCTTTTAATTCTTCTTTTCGTTATTATATTTTTTGGTTCGTCCATGTTCTATACCGTTGCGGTGGACGAAGTCGGCGTTGTCCAGCGGTTCGGGAAATTTGTACGCATCACTCAACCCGGCCTTAATTTCAAGCTGCCGTCCGGAATCGAGAAGGTGACAAAAGTCAAAGTTCGCCGAGTATATAAAGAGGAGTTCGGCTTTCGTTCTCTTCGGACAGGAGATACCACTAGACGCACCTTATCCGGCGGTGAGAACACAAATGTTGCCCTCATGTTGACCGGAGATTTAAATGTGGCTTTGGTACCATGGATTGTACAGTATCGGATAAAAGATCCGTACAAATTCTTGTTTAAGGTCCGGGATATACGAAAACTCCTTATCGATATGTCAGAAGCGGCTATGCGGCTTGTTGTCGGTGACAGGAGCATCAATGAAGTGATCAGTAAGCGGGAGGAGATCGCCGTTGAAGCGAGGCAAGTCTTGCAGGCGGAGATGGATAACGCTGATTCCGGGATTAACATTGTAACCATTGAAATGAAAAAGACCAATGTCCCCGGTCCGGTACAACCGTCATTCAACGAAGTCAACCAGGCTACCCAGGAAAAAGAAAAAATGATCTATCAGGCCAAAGAGGATTATAACAAAGCCATCCCTGCGGCCAAAGGTGAAGCCGAAAGAACCATAAAGGCTGCTGAGGGGTATTCGTTGGACCGGGTTAACCGGGCCAAAGGTGATGCTGCCAGGTTTAAAGCGTTTTATGCAGAATACGCAAAGGCCAAAGATGTAACCAAAAGGAGACTCTATCTTGAAGCCTTAAAAGACCTTTTCCCCAAAATTGGAGATAAATATATCATTGATTCAGATCAGAAAAATGTCCTCCCCTTACTAAATCTGGGCAAACAAAAGGGTGCTAAATAATGAAATCCAAACTCGTTATACTCATTGTTGCGGTTGTTGCAATTCTTTTCGTTTTTACCGCTGCATATGTGGTGGATGAAACAGAGCAGGTGGTTGTCACTCAATTCGGAAAAGTTGTCGGCAAGCCGAAGACGGAACCCGGTTTGTATTTTAAGATTCCCTTTATTCAGAATGCCACTTATTTTCCAAAAAATCTTTTAGAATGGGATGGTGATCCAGGCCAGATTCCAACACTGGATAAAACCTATATCTGGGTGGATGCATTTGCCAGATGGAGAATTGTAAATCCCATAACATTTTTTCAGACGGTCAACAACACCACAAGTGCTCAGGGAAGGCTTGATGACATTATTGATCCTGCGGTGCGAAATCTTATTACTGAAAACAGGCTCATTGAAACAGTTCGTAATTCCAACCGAGAACTGGATACCTACGAAGTTGGGCTGGAAGACATCAAGGAAAAACCATCCTATAAGATAGAAACCGGTCGGGAGAAGATTACCAGGCAAATAATGGAGCAGGCCCAGCCCAAGCTGGCCAAGTTCGGTATTGAGCTGGTTGATGTGAAAATCAAACGGATAAACTATGTAGAACAGGTTAGAGATTCCGTGTATGCCCGAATGATTGCGGAACGGAAGCAGATCGCCGAAAAATTCAGATCAGAGGGAAAGGGCGAAGCCCAAAAAATACTGGGTGAAAAGGAAAGGGATTTAAAGAGAATCACCTCCGAAGCTTACAGAACAGCACAGACAGTCAAAGGCAAGGCCGATGCCGAATCGACAAAGCTATACGCTAACGCCTATGGCATCGACCCTGATTTTTATTCATTCGTCAAAACACTTGAACTTTACGGCGATGCCTTTGATAAAGACAGCTCGCTTGTGCTTTCAACAGACTCGGAGTTTTTTAAATACTTAAAAAATTATTCCGGTAAACCATAATAAAGGAAAAGAAAAAGCACCGGGATCTTTGAGAGCGTTTGCGTTCATCAATGGGTGCTTTTTTCACAGGCATAGAAGATTATGGGTAAAGTTTATTTGCCCTTTCTTCTTTGATGGCGTGTACGTGCCAACAGCTTTCTATGTTTATGTTTTCTCATTTTCTTTCTTCGTTTTTTTACAACACTACCCAACAGATCACCCCCCAATCGGTATTTTCTTTATTCATAAAAGATGTTAAGTACATTATTAATAAAACAATGTCTACATTTTTTTTTGATGAATAATGATTCTTATGGAGAAACTGAACAAATTTAATACGAATCAGATCAACATTATAAATAATTGTGTGGCAATGGCTGAGGAACTTGTCAGTAACTATTATAAAATGTCAGCCAGTCAGTGGTCCGATGCATGCGCATATGATATCAAAACGCTGGTCGATCTTTCTCCCGAAGAAATTGTCCACGGCCCGTTTGCGCAAGTTATCCGATATACGGGCTGGCGAAAGAATTCATCCTTGGGTTCGTCAACATATGATTTTTATAAAATATGTCTTCAAGATCATGCGATCCTTGCAGCCATAAAAGATTCATCGGATATAGAACTTTTTCCATTTACCCTCTATATCGTTGCTCATGAACTCATTCACATCTTAAGATTCAGCAAATTTCTTCGGAATTTTGAGGCATCTCATGAAGAAATGATGACAGAAGAGGCTCATGTCCATGAAACCACACATGACATACTCCGGTCTGTAAATATTTTTGGGATGGAGAATGTATTGAAGTTTTATGAAAAATGGCGCAAACCTATTGATGATTTGTGGAAATTTTAATTCAAAAAAAGTGCCGGGTATACCTTGACAATGATAAAAAATTGCATATATTAAGCGTGATTTACGAATGAAGTGCATAACAATAGATTTATTTTACAGGTAACTGTTTTTTGTTCATCAGGAGGTTTTCAAAAATGCCCATATATGAATATGAATGTTCGAAATGTGGGAGAATCGATGAAGTGTTTCAGAAATTTTCTGATAAACCGTTGGTCAAATGCAAGCAATGTTCCGGGAAACTACATAAACTTATTTCTCACAGCAGTTTCCACCTTAAGGGAACGGGTTGGTATATAACAGACTATGCAAACAAGTCATGCAGTTCGGCAACGCCTTCAAGTATAGGAAAACAAGAAACTATCCAAAGCTCAGATAGTCCGAGCAAAAAAACCAAAAAGTCAGAAAAACCTGCCGATTAAACACTAGGATATAATTCTCGACTAATTTTCGTTATTTAAGGATTATATTCGTAATAATTTGTAAAAATAGAAAAGGAGAAATTGAAAAATGAAACTCAGACCGTTAAATGATCGAATTTTGGTAAAACGTGTTGAGGAAGAGACCAAGACCAAGGGAGGAATTATCATTCCGGACACAGCCAAAGAGAAACCGGCAGAAGGAAAAATTGTTGCAGTTGGAAAGGGTGCACTTAATAACGACGGTGTACGTGTTCCCCTCGAAGTTAAAGTAGGTGATCGGATTTTGTTCGGGAAATATGGTGGTCAAGAGATAAAAGTTGAGGGAGAAGAATACTTGATCATGAGCGAACAAGAAGTTCTCTGCGTAATCGAATAATCAATATACGAAACGGAGGAAAGACCAAGATGGCTAAAGAAATAAAATACAATGTGAAAGCCCGTGAAGCCATGCTTAACGGAGTGAGAGCACTTGCAGATTCGGTCGTCGTAACACTCGGCCCTAAAGGAAGAAACGTTATTATTGATAAATCCTGGGGAGCCCCCACGATTACAAAAGACGGCGTAACCGTCGCCAAGGAAATCGAGCTTTCGGACAAGTTTGAAAATATGGGTGCTCAGATGGTGAAAGAGGTTGCCAGCAAAACCAGCGATATGGCTGGTGACGGTACCACTACGGCGACAGTGCTTGCAAGGGCGATATACGAAGAAGGCCAGAAACTTGTTGCTGCCGGCAACAATCCCATGGCCATCAAACGCGGGATCGACAAGGCGATTGAGGTTGCGGTCAAAGAACTTCATAGGATCAGCAAACCCACGAAAGATCAGCGTGAAATTGCCCAGGTTGGCACCATTTCTGCCAACAATGACGAAACCATTGGAAACATCATTGCCGAGGCCATGAATAAAGTTGGCAAAGAGGGCGTTATTACCGTTGAAGAAGCAAAAGCCATGGAGACGTCCCTTGAGGTTGTCGAAGGTATGCAGTTTGATCGCGGCTATCTTTCGCCATATTTTGTGACAGATCCGGATAAAATGCTTGTTTCTTTGGAAGATCCTTATATCCTGATCAATGAAAAAAAAATCAGCAACATGAAAGACATGCTCCCGATTCTTGAACAGATCGCAAAGATGGGCAAACCCCTTATGATCATTGCTGAAGACGTGGAAGGTGAAGCACTTGCTACACTGGTTGTTAACAAGCTGAGAGGGACCCTTCAGGTCGCAGCTGTGAAGGCTCCGGGTTTTGGTGACAGACGAAAAGCCATGCTCGAGGATATCGCGATTTTGACGGGTGGACAGGTTGTATCGGAAGATCTGGGAATAAAGTTAGAGAACTTGACAATATCAGATCTCGGACAAGCGAAACGCATCAACATCGACAAAGACAACACCACAATCGTTGATGGGGCAGGTTCACGTTCCGCACTGGAAGGTCGAGTAAAGCAGATTCGCGCACAGATTGATGAAACAACTTCAGATTACGACCGTGAAAAACTCCAGGAAAGATTGGCCAAACTCATCGGAGGTGTAGCGGTCATTAATGTGGGTGCTGCCACAGAGATAGAGATGAAAGAAAAGAAAGCACGTGTTGAAGACGCATTGAATGCTACGCGGGCTGCGGTTGAAGAAGGGATCGTTCCCGGAGGCGGTGTTGCGCTGGTTCGCTGTATTGATGTGCTGGAGAAAATCAAAATCAAAGCTGACCAGAAATTGGGAGTAAAAGTTGTATTGCGTGCTATCGAAGAACCCTTGAGACAAATTGCAAACAACGCCGGTTTTGAAGGCTCCGTAGTAATTGATAAAGTTAAACAAGGTGACGGTGCTTTTGGTTTTAATGCCGAGACCAACAACTATGAGGATCTTATTGAAGCCGGTGTCATCGATCCTACCAAAGTTGTTCGTTTTGCACTGCAAAATGCCGGAAGCGTTGCTTCATTGATGCTGACCACAGAAGCAATGATCGCAGATAAGCCCGAAGAAAAAGCCGACATGATGCCCGGAGGCGGTGGCGGAATGGGTGGCGGAATGGGCGGAATGGGCGGAATGGGCGGAATGGGCGGAATGATGTAATCCTCCCGATCCGTGTCAACACCAACTTTAAAAACCCTCATGCGTTATTTGCATGGGGGTTTTTTGTTGATGATCTCTAATTCTAAAAAGATTGAAAAACTTGACAACTTACTAATTTTCGCGTTATAATACCTAAATTAATTAAAAAATAATATCAAAAACTCGGAGCGTCTCATGGTTTATAAGAGAAAATTTCAGGTAATGATGGCCTTATGTATTTTAGCTGTGATGCTGATTTTCCCAGTTCATCTTTTTGCTCAGGAAGCTGTGGAAACTGTGGAACATGAAGAAGGTTTTTATTATACCGTCCAAAAAGGGGACACGCTCTGGGACCTATCAACTCAATTTTCTGATAACCCATGGCTATGGCCAAATTTATGGAGCGAGAACAGTCAAATCTCCAATCCCCACTGGATTTATCCGGGTGAGCGTATTCGCCTTTTTTATGATAAGGGGGTTGATAGTTTTATTAAAAAGAACGTTGAGGAGAATCAACCCAAAGAATCAGAAACGACAAAGGAGACGTTGTATTATTACTATTCTCCCATTGACAGAATCGGATTCATCAAAAAACAAGCCATTACCCCACAGGGAACCATCTTCAAAGTCAACGATGATAAAAAATTGGTCAGTACCGGGGATCTGGTTTATGTCCGTCCAGAAGTTGATCATTCTCTTCAACCGGGAACCAAATATACGGTATATAGAGCGCTAAAGCCGATTGTAGATGAAAAAACAAAAGCACTTATCGGGACTCAGCACTATCTGACAGGAATTGTTGTAATTACGAAAAAAGAACCCGCCTATGTTTTAGCCAGGGTTGTTAAATCCTACCGGCCTATTGCTGTGAACGATCTTTTAATGCCGTATAAAAAGCGGTCACCGAGAATTGCCCTGACCCAAAGTAAAAATGGTTTGGATGGAAAAATCATTGTTTCTGAGGAGCACGATAAAAACATTGGGGATCATGCTGTCGCATTCATCGACAAAGGTGACCAAGACGGTGTGGAGATCGGTCAGTCATACAGTATATATTTTCAGGAACAAGCAAAGCTCAACAAGAAAAGCAAAGAGAATATCCTTTTGACGCCTATTGTTCTTGGATCGCTTCTCGTCTTGCATACCGAGCCAACCACATCAACAGTTCTAATAACCCAATCAGACCGGAGCATTGATCCGGGAACTAAAATTGGTGGTCCCATTGAATAGAATGCCGAAAATGTTACATTTTTTCCAGCGCTTTGTCGATTAACATCTGAAGTCCGTTCGGGCTCCAATCTTTCAAACGTCGACCATTAACAAATACCGTCGGGGTTCCCGTGATACCGGCCTGACGTCCGTCCAGAATATCTTGCTGTATTTTGGCTAAGATTTTAGGATCCTTCATCATTTTCTCAAATTTTTCACCATTAAGCCCAAGATTTTGCGCAATCTCTCTGATCTTTAGATCGTTCAATTTGTTGTATTCAAGAAAAAGCTGATCATGGAACTTCCAGAACTTGCCGTATTTGTCGGCTGCAAGAGCTGCCATAGCGGCTTTCATAGCATATTTATGCCTTCTTAGAGGGAAATTTTTAAAAACAAGTTTTACTTTTCCAGCATTATTCTTGAGCACCTGCTCAAGCAGAGGAACAATCCTCGCACAATACGGTCATTGAAAATCGCTAAAAACAACGATTGCTACCGGGGCGCTCTCCACCCCTTTGAACGGTGATCCGGAGATATCGATCTGCTGGATAAAATCAACGTGAAGGATTTCAATTGTTTTGTTTTTACGGCTGCTCAAAAAAAGCCATTCCTCTCCGGGGCCTGATTTGATTTGATCAACATGATTTCCAACGTTGATCTTATCCTTCAGCTTGCCGTCAGACGAATAGATCAGAATCGTTCCCGATTTGGTGAGAACGAAAATCGAATTTCCATTCTTGGAAACTGCAACGTCAAGAGGCTGTGCGTCCAACTTTAGTGTTTTTTGAATATTCCATTCAACAAAAGCAGGGCTTTGGGTGGACAAAACCGGAACAATTAAAATTGCCAACAGATAAACAATATATTTTCGTTTCACATTGACACCATTTCGTTCATTTTACCTTAAAAATTTTGCTGGTTCACTGCTGTTATTAAGGTTGTTTAAAATTAGGGGTGAAAAACTTAAACAATTATATATAAGCGAAGATCGCATGTCAATCAAGTTGAAAAGATCATCTGTTAATAGACGGTTGTATTAATATATTGTTGAAATGAAATATTATACTTAACATCCGTGGGAGGCGGGCAATAAAAGATTGACCTTTGGCATGAATAATATTAAAATAATAACATATTAAAGTTTTTTCCTGTGTATTGCGGGAAAAACTTGATAATGTCGAAATAACAGAAAGGGCGGGCATATGAATTTTGGACGCTGGTTAATATCCTTATTGCTGTTGTTGTTTTCGGTGTCGGCTTCAGCAGAATATTACAAATACATTGATAAAGATGGAAACGTACATTACACGGACGATTTGACCAACGTTCCCGAAAATCAGCGAACCGACATTAATGAATATACCGGGTTTCAAGATGATCCGTATGATCAGCAAAAAGATGAACAGGACACCGAAAAGAAACCGCCTATATTGGATAAAGAACAGGTAAAAAATGGACAAGACATGGATGATTTTTCTGAAACCAAGAAACGTCTTGACCAGGAAAAGGAAAAATTGGATGCGGAATACAGTGCCCTGATGGCGGAAAAAAAAGAGATCGCAGAAAACAAAAATAAATATAGATCAAAAAGTCGTGCCAAGAAATATAATCAAATTATACTGAAGTTTAATGAGAAAATAGAAGATTATGAAAGCAGAAAAAAGCGCTTCAACGAGGACGTTGAAAAATATAATCAGCGGGTTGAGAAATCCTACATAAATGAATTAGAAAAAAGAAAAAAGAGAATAAAAGAAAATTAACTGACCCTGCAGAATACCATTTCCATGGTTTTGCTCTATTGGTGATACGACCATGGCATCTTGTGATTGTCCCCTTTACTTTTCTTTACCGGTTAACTCTCGATAGAATTGTTCATCTTCAACGTATGTGAGTCCATCGTTGAATGTTATAAGACCTTTTTGATAGAGCTTTGCGATTGCCACATCTATTGATTCAAACTCTTTAGTTCCGGCTTGCATCTGCGATCGAATTCGATTTGTGGTGGAATCTTTAATAAATGTTTTAACTCGATACGAATTGATTAACTTTTCCAGGGCGAGAATTCTGCCTTCACCTTGTTTTAAGGGGATAAGTCGCTGTGATAAAACAAGCTGTAAACAATCCGCAAGTTTTGTCCGGATAAGGGGTTGCATATGGGGCTCGAACATATTGATAACTCTATCAAAAATAGAGGTCGCACTACTTGCATGAACCGAGCTCATCACCAGGTGTCCCGTATCGGCGGCCTGTAATCCAATTTCAAACGTCTCTTTATCTCTCATTTCTCCGACAACGATAACATCTGGTGATTGCCGGAACACGGTTCTCAGGCCTGAGGCAAAAGATTCTGTATCTGTGCCGACTTCCCTCTGGTTAATGTTACTCTTTTTGTGTTTATGCATAAACTCGATAGGATCTTCAAGAGAAATGATGTTTCTTTGCTGGGTATTGTTAATTACATCAATGAGTGCGCTGAGGGTGGTGGTTTTGCCGTGTCCGGCTGGACCGGAAACTAAAATTAAACCTTGCGGTTTAAATGCAAAATCCTTTAACCATACCGGTAAATTCAGCTCTTCAAAAGTAGGAATTCCATATCTGATTGGACGCATGGCAATTGAAATAGAATTTCTTTGCTTATATATATTTACCCTGAATCTTCCAATATTTTTAAATGAAACCGCTAGATCATACTCGTTCTTTTGCAAGAATTCATCCCATTGGGAATAAGGAATAATTTCTCTGGCATACATCTCACAATTAACCGGTAGTAAGGCTGGCAGCGCAGGGCGTGTCAGTTTATTATCAATACGAATGGATGGTGGTGCCCCTGGTGTTAAAAGGATATCACTGGCATTATATTTCATTAATCTCCCAAGCAGTGTTTCCAAATCAAGCACGTCTTTTACCTTGGCGGTTTCCGTTTTGCATGTTTTTGATATCGTATCACCTTTTAGTTTCTGGCCTGGCTTTAGCGGCAGACAATTTAACGCCGCATCTATCATAAAAGAAGGTGCCACCATGGGGTGAATCTTTTTTCCAAGAACAAATTCAACTTCACTAACTGCCATGAAATCTTGTGGATTTGCCATGGCCAATGATATCTTCGTGTTATTTACCGAAACGGGCAGAACTTTCATGGACTTCATTTTATCGACGGGCAAAAGATTGAGTAATTCGGGTTCTATGTCCTGATCGAAAAGGTTAATACCAGGAACACCAAGCTTTTTGCTTAAACAATGGATTAAGTCATTGATGGTAATAAACCCCATTTCAATTAAAATAGATCCCAAAAGACCGCCTACCTGGGTCTGTCTTTTTAGAACCTGTTCAAGTTGGGATTCATTAATAAGATCGGATTCAACAAGAATTTCACCGATCTTCTGTTTGCCCGATGCTTGATTTTCATGTTTAATAGATATGTTTTCCATTTTGATCTCCTGGAAAGTAAATTTTAAAATGAAATGATTGACAGAACTCTTTTATTTCCGTATTCGAAAAAGCTGTCTATAATCATTATATTATAGCAATACCCGTACCAAACAAGATGGGAACATATTGAATGAACTAATATATCTTTTTATATCAATATGATATCATATGACAAGAATAGTGATTCTCAAAAAATTCGGCAGGCGGGTAACGCATGGGCGGCATATTTTTGACGGATCGTCGAAATTATAATGAAAAATTCAGGGATCTTAGATTTGAATTCATATTCAAATAGCGTGAGGTATATCTTTTACTTTAGAGTCATTCTGAATTCTTCTTTTAACATACAGCAGGCGATTTTATACCTGGGCGTCCCATTGGCGGCATAGCTCAAATTTTCCGGCTGAAAAAGTTTGTTCATCACGCACCCTTCAGGAATGTTAAGTGTAAAAAGGTCGTTTTCATTGATTCTCGGGGTCTTCACCGGTACGTTATCTTTAAATACCAAACTGTGCAGCGGATAGTCCTCACACAGCGGGCAGCGGTATACTCTGCCGTTGGGGAAGATAAAATAATTGTCCGCTACCAAACCGGCACATTCAAACGGTTCTTTATGGCTCAAAAATACTTTCGGGTAGGTGACAACAATGCCGAGACGGGCGATTTTTTGGGCTGCGTCAGGGACAATTTTCAACCAATCATTTCGAGAAACCTGTAATTTATCCTGTCTGCTTTCAGCGGATTTTCCTCTGATTCCGATGACCTGTATAAAAAAACGGTCAATCTTTAGATCCTTTAAAAGCGGAGCGATGTTATCAAGTTCATGTATATTTATCGTACTTACGGTGTAGATCAGGCTGGTGGTAAACCCTTTTAAAACCGCTTTTTTAATGCCTTGGATACAGGCGTCAAATGATCCTTTCCCCCGGATCATATCGTTTGTTTTTGAAGTGGCGCCATCCAGACTGAAGCTGAAATAGTCTATAACATCCGGACTGACTTTGGAAAGAATGTCATGAAACAGGTATCCATTGGTATCAATAGTAATTGAGCTGTAGCCGAGAGACTTGGCTTTGTTAACGGCTTCGGGGAGATCCGGATGAAGGGTGGGTTCTCCACCCAAAAAGATGACATTTGCTTGTTTATTTTTTGATGCAAATACTTCGAGCCAGGCGTTAATCGTCTCTATGGGAAGCATGTTTTTCCCATGTTGTTTTTTATTGATATAACAATGCCTGCATTTGAGGTTGCAACGGGTCAGGATGTGAAAAAAAACATTGGTGGCATTTTTGGAAAAGGCGACGGTTTTCTTCATGTTTGGTATGTATCTCTTGACCTAAAGCATATGAAAAAGTGGGACTATTATTCCAGACAGTGCTTGGAAAGATCCTCGTCAAAACTGACCGGATAACAGCCGTCAAAACATGCCTTGCAAAAGTTGTTTTCCGGATGCTCAATACCGGTTGAACCCAAAAGTCCCTCGAGGCTAAGGTAATTCAGCGAGTCGAGACCGAGAAAATTCTTTAACTCTTCAACAGACATATTGGCTGCAATCAGTTCTCCCCTTGTGGAAAAATCGATTCCGTAATGACATGGAAAACGATGGGGAGGGCCGCTCACACGTAAATGGATTCGGTTTACACCAAGCCCACGAAGGGCTTTGACTCGGGTTTTTACCGTTGTGCCTCTGATGATCGAATCTTCGATGATGACGATATTTTTTCCTTCAAGAAGCTTTTTTACAGGATTTAATTTTACCCGAACCCCAAAATCACGCATGCTCTGAGTGGGTTGGATAAATGTTCTTCCAACATAGTGATTCCGGATCATGGCCATTTCAAAAGGGATTCCGGATGCTTCCGAATAGCCCAAAGCGGCATACGTTCCGGAGTCGGGAAAGGGCATGACCAGATCAGCATCCACAGGTGACTCTTGAGCGAGCCGACGACCATGAGCCTTTCGGGTTAAATACACATTCTGCCCATAGATGGTGCTGTCAGGTCTTGAAAAATAGATGAACTCAAAGATGCAAAACGCTCTTCTTTGGGGCGTCGGGATTTTAATGCTCTGGATACCGTCTTCACTGATAATAAGGATTTCTCCGGGATCGAGTTCACGTATAAATTCTGCCTGGACCAGATCCAGTGCACATGTTTCCGATGCCAGGACATAATGGCCATTGAGTTTTCCCAGGCATAAAGGGCGGAAACCATAGGGATCCTTTATTCCGACAACTTCTCCTTTGCTGGTCAGCATCACAAAAGAAAAAGCCCCCTTAAGCCGTGATACCGTTTCCACCAGAGCGCCTTCGAATCCCAATTTCAAGCTTTTAACAAAGAAATGGAGAAATATTTCGCTGTCCATGGTGGTCTGAAAAATGGAACCCGTTTCCTCGAGTTCTTTTTTCAGATGATGCGCATTGACAAGATTGCCGTTATGGGCAATCGCATACGCTTTTTTCTTGTGATGGACAACAAACGGCTGGGCATTACCAAGAATCGAACTCCCTGTAGTGGAATAGCGCACATGTCCGATGGCGCTTTCTCCGTCCAAATGTTCCAGGTGGGTCACGTCAAAAACATCGGGAACGAGGCCCATCCCCTTGTGGTCAACAATATTGTAATCCTTGGCAACAGCAATTCCCGCACTTTCCTGTCCCCGGTGTTGAAGTGCATACATACCAAAGTAAGTCAGTCTTGCAGCTTCAGGATGACCGTAAATACCAAATAGCCCGCAAGCTTCACGTGGTTTCTCAGAGTAATTCATAGGGCTCCTAATTAATCGGTTGAAGATGTTATTTCTAATATTTTTCAGAACGAACTATTATACTCCTGTATGGTTTTCACCGAAAGACGTTTTGTCTTAAGCGCTACAATTCTTTACACATGGCCATGGCGCCGGCAATGGTCGTGTGGTGTATGGAATATTGAATTTTATGGCTGCACGCCTGATCACATATTTGTTCCAAGATGAGATTCAAAGTCTTGTAAGCGATTAGTATTTTAGAATTTATCGTTTCAGATGTGACTGAAATCGATTTGTTCAGAAAACCTAAGGTCATACATTCTATCATCTCGACAAATTCAATGGGTCAAGTTCCACTTAACACATTGAATCAGCAAATCAACCCAAATTTGATCGGATCATAAGATATGACCGGATCATAAAAAAAACAAGGCCGGTAAAATTTACCGGCCTTTAAATTATATGTCGTTGTTAACCATTTTCTTCTTAATTTATGCGGATTTCAGATTCTCATCATCCTGCCAGTCTTCGCCCCATTCTTCGGCTGCCACAGATTCCTTGGCCAGGACATCGAGTGCCACCGCCTGCACTTTTCGATAAACTTGGGTATAATCTTTTTTGTGACCATTGACCGTTAACAGATCATCTTCGATGGAAATGCCAAAAAGCCGTTCGTTTTCTTCCAGATAAGGCAAAATAAGTTCCCAATCCGCAGGGCCCAGCGCAACGAACTCACCACCGTTCAATTGGTCTGTCACAACTTTATGATCAGGATCTCTCAAGTAGATAGCGCCCCCTGAAGCCAAAGAAAAGAGATTAGAACCGGGATAAGGGGTGGGTTGGTCGATGATATTGGCATCTTCATCGAACCCAATACCGTTAAGGATAATAAACCCGCCGCCTTTCAAGGGATCGCCGGCCATAAACGATTCCGCCAGATAATCGAGACAGGTGCCGTTGATGACCACCCGGGGATGTCCCACGGCATTGATTAGCGGGCGACCGGCCGCATTGCCTAGAACGTACACATCCCCGCCCTTGGCGCCATACATGAACGTCTGTCCCACATCGCCATGAATGACAAGTTTACCGCGCTTCATGATCTGTCCCAGTTGATCCTGGGCATTCCCGTGAACATATATTTCCAGCCCGTCGATACCCGAAGCCAGGTAATCGCCGGAGCTGTCATAGACATCGATTCTTACGTCGTCGGAATCTTTTGACAGGCTGCAACCGCAGAAGCGTTGTCCCTTATACCCGTAACAAATGAATTGTTTCCATCCAAGTTTATAAGCCGCACTTAAAAAACGCGAGTCACAATCTTTTCCTTCAGGCTGGAAATCTCTGGCATTGATCATCAAAATTTTTTCATCATTTAAAGGAGAACGTAATGACTGTCGTTTTTCCCAATCAATGTAACGATATCGACTGGATGTCTTTTGGTTCAAATCCGGTGATGCATCAAAAATAGACGTCAAACTCTCTTTTATGATTTGCAAGATGGCGCTACGCTTCTTGTTTCCGGTGGAAAAACGCCGGTCCATGAGATGGGTCAGGATCTCTATGGCTTTAGACTTGTCCTTGTCGTTATTTTGCGCGATTTTTTCGAGTTTTTTTGAAAAATACCTGATGGATGTGTAATCCCAATCCATCATCTGGCGGCAGCAATCCCGCTTAAAATCAGACAGGTCATCAAGCAGCAGCCCGTCTTTCAATGCCAGGGTGATGTCTTCGGCATTTTTCGGTGCTAAAAGTTCAGGTGTTATTTTATAGGGTTTCTGATGGTCCGGCGTCTTGACAACGTCGCCGAATTTGTTGGTGCAGATCAGTTCCTTAGATCCATCTCCCTTACCGGCGTCTTTGACGGTAAAAATAAACGCACCGCCATCGGTGGCACTTCCGCCGCGCGCATTCCAGTATTTGTCGGCAATGGGGCAAAAGCGGCTGTCCTCGGCGGCAAGGTTCTGTAACGTGGCGTCAATGGCCTGTTTTTCCGAACATATCAGGCCGATCTGAACGTCTCCTTCCTGCAGAGCAAATACCTGGGGACGCAACATGGAGGTATCCGTAATGCCGATCAACTGGAAATAATTTTTATACGGATTGTTTCGGGCAATGATAAAAAACCAGGGACCGTCAGGAGAAGCATGGATATGGGCAGCCTGAATGTAACGATAAACATGCTGTTTTTCAGGCGGCAGCAGATCGAAATCGTATTCAGAAGTGGGCGCCAGGGCTTCAATGATATACTCCATGGGATACTCAAACGTTCGGTTAAACAGGTCGAGGAGTAAAACAGAGACTTCGGTATCTGTTAGAAACTGCGGAAAAATATTGTGCTGTTTTAAGTACTCGCTGACCGCATGGTAGTTGGCAAAATCGCCGTTGTGGACCAGCGCTTCATCCAGGCCGCTAAAAGGATGTGCACCGCCGGGATGCCAGACCCGTCCCTTGGTGGGGTAGCGCTGGTGGGCAATCCATCCATGCGCTTTAAAATCTTCCATACAGTAGTATTGGGTGGCTTGCTCGGCATACCCAACGATTTTTAAGATCATCATATTGCGGCCGTGGGACAAAACAAAGGCCTGCTTTTCCCCCAAAGACGCATAAAACTTCTGGTTTAATCGAAAGGAGTTCTGGTAGATAAATTCATCTTCAGCTCGCTTAGAATCCAGATCCTGAAGGGAATTTTCCGTAATAAAACGGTCCAGAACATCCGGTTTTACCCGTATAAAATAACGCCAGACATCCGGAGGCTTGGCCTCTAAACCTTCGACGTCCCTGTAGTCATCAAGGGTGGGGATTCTTTGGGCTTTATGAATTTCCATAAAGGGTTTAATGGCCGATTCTTCTACATCCGGCCGGGAAGCCGGATCAAGAAGGGCGACTTGAAGCAGATAGTGGGTGTCCAGGATGTCCTGGCTAACGCCCAAATGTTCTGCGGAAAGCCCCACAGCAGCGATACCGCCGCCTTTGCCGTTTCCGCGATTATGCATCTGAACCGACGGCTCATAAATATGGCGACCCCGAACCGGGATGGATGAAATAAAACCGGTAACACCGCATCCGCCCTCTTCGGCAGACTTTTTAGAAGAGATGGCACCATGGGGCAGACGGGCCCGGGATTTCAGAACATTTTTTATTTTTGTGTCAAAATCGTGGAACATTGTTAATACCTCATATTATGAGTTCCGCCTGAGGCGCCGGTTGATATTTTGATCTTTCTTCTTCATCCAGATAATCGAGATGGACCAGAAGGTCGGATCTGCCCACCAGTTCTTTGATGCTTTTGAGGCCGTATTGCCTTAGAATTTCGCACCACTGTTTCCGCCAGGCCGTGTACATGTTAACAATTCGCTGGGTGGCCCAATCTTCGCCAATCATGATACCCAGTTCATGATCCGTGGTTGCGATGCCCCGGGCACAACCCCGGCCGCTTTCGCAATGACCGCATCGAACACATTCCAAGGCAACCAGTTCCGCAGTCCCGATGACCACACCGTCCGCCCCCAGTGCAATGGCCTTTGCCACATCCAGTGCATTACGAATGCCACCGCTGGCAATCAAGCAGACTTTGTCTCTAACGCCTTCGTCCTTTAAAAAATTATGCACCTTGGGGATGGCGTACTCAATGGGCATGGCAATGTTCTTTTTTGCAATATCCGGTGCAGCACCGGTTCCGCCGTAACTGCCGTCCAGATGTACGACATGGGCGCCGGCATAATAGCTGCCCACCGCCACCATGTCCACATCCGTTGGCGTGGAAACTTTGACGGACACAAGTACGCGTGGATTGATTTCCTTAACCCAGTCCACATGCTTTTTATGATCTTCCACAGAATAGACGCTGTGAAACGGAAACGGCGAAAAGAGGGCATTCCCCACCACTGTTTCCCTCATGGCTGCAACTTCGGGGGTTACCTTATCGCCCAGCAAGTGGCCACCCAATCCGGGTTTGGCGCCCTGGGCATATTTGAATTCCACCATGGGCGCATGCAAGATGGTTTCTTCTCTGACACCGAATAACCCGGTGGCAACCTGTGTGATGACATGCTCGGCATATGGGACCAATTCCTGGGGGTAACCGCCTTCTCCGGTGCAGGTCAATGTGTTCAGCAGTGTCGCTGCGCGTGCTCTGGCCACCATGACCGACAGTGCAGTGGAGCCGTAAGACATGCCGCCACCGTAACAGGGAATGCCGTTGATCACTTCCGGCCGGCCGTCACCGCGTTTGTTCAATATGATACTGGTGTCGATGTCCTCGTCACCGAGGTTCAGGTAGTCATCCGGTTTCGGTATCTTGAAGCGGATTTTATCAAAACCGCCACCCGAGTTGCCAAGGTTGTATTCCAGATCAACAACCGGGAGGTTAGCGGTTTCCGCCATTTCCCAGTGGGCAATGAGCATCTCTGATGTCCAGCGATAATCTCCTAATGTTTCCAGAATCGGATTGCGCCGAAGTGTCAGGGCCTGTTCCGGGCAGCGGTCTATACAGAAGAAATCGTTTTCTTTGCATTTAAAGCCTATACATTTGTAATCCTTGGGGCGCAATGGCTTCGCATAGATATCATATCGCGGATGTACGCCATACGGGCACAGCTCTGCACACAACCCGCATGAAGTACATCGGGAATTTCGCCGGACGGTGTACTTTCCGATGGGATTGCGAAACCGATCCGGTACGTGGACGATTTTAGGGAATCGAAAGTGACTGTTATTTTTCTTCATGATTTATTTTAATCCTGCTATTTTCCTTTTTCCGAATATGGGGCCGAAACTTTCCATTTCAAGATCCTCGAACCACATGGAGCGGCCGACTTCACCTCTTAAGCGTCTTGCCTCCCGAATTCCCATGGCGCCCATGACTTCGATAAGCTGGTTGTGCCACGCACCCATGAGGTTGATCATTCTCTGGCTGCTCCAAAGGGGATCGATGGCTTTGTCAATTTTTGCAGGGCATGACAGATCTTTTTGACAGCGGTAGCACAACCTGCATTCCAGAGCGATGAGCAAGGGGATATCCACAATGACGCCGTCGGCGCCGCAAATGATCGCTTTAGCCATATGTTCGGCCATGGCAATGCCACCCGAAAATATTAGGTTGATTTTTTGTCTGACAAAACCGCTTACGAGCTTTAGATGAATTTCGCGAATCATTTCCTTTAAAAACCGGGGATGTTCGCTATTCAGTTCGTTGCCGTGATCATCTGCATAAAAATGGAGGGTGTCGACTTCCAATGCCGAAAGTTCTAAAGCACGGGATGCCGCATCAACATCCAGAGGGATGCGGATCACCAGAATAATATCCGATTTTATTTTACGGATTTGATGAACGGTATCTTCGATATCATTGTCAAAAGCCAGTTCAACCGCACGACTTTGCTGTATGAGCGTTTCATGATTCATGGCATTGGCACAGGTGAGACTGGGAATCAGATTCCGTGCATACGGCAAAAGGGTATCCGAATAATCTTCAGACCGGATGATCAGAAACGTGTCGAGAACCTGAGCTGCCCTGGCCGCCGACTCAACAAGGGATGGGTTGGTTATCAGGTTGTCCGGCAATTGTAATATTAAAGGTATGGGAATCTCCAGTATCGGAAGTGCCTCTGAGGCCAAAGACAGGTCGTCATTAAATTTTAAGGGGGATATCCTTCGGGAGATTTCGAAACAGGTATTGATATACTCCCGTCCGTGGATGCCGTCCCTTGTAGGTCGGACGATTTCAGACATATCTGTCCACATGGAATCAAAACCTTCGGCTACGAAGGGCCCGCGATAACCGGCTCCAGACACCGGAATTTTTCCGGTATGGGCCTGATACCAGAGTCTGTGAATGATATCGGGGCGCCAGTACTCGTCCCCCAAGGTACGGTATTCCGGATTTACCACCCGGGAAAAAATGCCTCTTGTGCATTCCTGAACACAACGGAAACAACTGTGGCAGGCATACAGGTATTCAGGTTCGCCCATGGTACTCATGTGAAGGTAGTTATCCTTGAAAATACCGTAGATGCATTTTTTTTTCACGCACTCTCTGCAACTGCCGGCGCAGTCTTCCCGGAACTCCACCGTGGCATACTTGCCGATGGGATGGTGCCTTGGAGCAGCGGTTTTAATGGGTATATGATACTTCTTGGGCATGGAACTCTCCAAATTGGTATTAAAATTTTAAATTTTGAAAGATGAATTTTGAATAGTGAATGTCGAAGTAGGTGCCAATAAAATGCCCTGTTCAAACAATTATCGCTTTTCCATCATCAATAATTAATGGTCAGGGTCTTGGCATCAGGCCTGCCGATTCGACGATTTCTCCAACAATGTCCTCCCATTCGATGGCCATGATATGAACCCCATGCACCCCTTCAATGTCACGAAGTTCGGCAATGGTTTCCAGACATATTTTAAGGCCCTCTTTCACCGCCTTTTCCTTGGGAACGCCTGCCATCCGATCGATCACCGCTTCGGGCACATCCATTCCAGCCACTTTGTTGTTCATAAATTTTGCCATACCCGCAGATTTTAAAGGGGTGACGCCGCCAAGAATATGAACCTTTTCGGTCAGGCCTTCTTCTCTGGCCATTTTCATCCATTCCTTGAAGCGATCCATATTATAAATACACTGGGTCTGAATGAAATCAGCACCCGAATCGATTTTTTTGGCCAGACGAATCACGCGATATTCAAAAGGATCGGCAAACGGATTGGCGGCGGCGCCGATGAACATTGCCGGCGGATCATTCAAATCAAAACCGCTCATATCCTTGCCTTCATTCCGCATGACTTGAACGGTCCGGATGAGATTCATGGAATCGATATCGAAGACATTCAAGGCATCCGGCTGGCTGCCGAAGCTCTGATGATCTCCCGAAAGGCATAAAATATTTCTGATACCCAAGGAATAAGCCCCCATGATGTCCGATTGTAATGCGATTCTATTTCGGTCCCGGACGACCATCTGCATTACTGGCTCAAGACCCATCTGCAAAAGATGCGCACTGGCCGCAATGCTGGACATTCTCACAATGGCGGTCTGGTTGTCGGTGACATTAACGGCATCTACATATCCATTTAATACATCGCCTTTTTTACGGATAACATCAGGATTCGTACCCCGTGGCGGACCGCATTCTGCGGTAACGGCAAATTCTCCTTTTGCTAAAATTTCCTGCAGTTTGCTGATCGGTTTTTCGTTCATATCATATGATCCTCTCTTACCATTTTTCTTGGGCCGCCAGAAAGGCTGGGTTGCCAGTTTTTGGGGGGAATATAGATCCTTAAGTTATCCATTTGCCCCAATATCCTGAGCCGTTCGATGATCAATTGCCAGGCACAATCGGTGTCGGGATTGACCTCGCATTTGCCGTTCTGTGATCCGCCGCACGGGCCGTTTAGGAGTTTTTTTGCGCAGCGGGTTACCGGACAAATGCCGCCGAATACGGCGAGCCCGCAATTCCCACAACCCGAACATTCCTCGGTAAACACTCCCTGTTTTTCCAGAACACCGATAAAGGTGGTGTTGACGCCCGGAAGTGCCGGAGTCTTGACGAATCGTCTGGCCAGCGCCTGGACACCGGCACCGCAGGCTAAAGACAGCACGGCTTCATTTCTGGAGACAGCCGGCGCTCCTTCCTGAATGAATTCATCCTCACACTGACGTTCCACGGTAATTTCTTCAATTTTGATGTCTTGGCCGTCTTTTTTGCAGGCCAATCTTAAGGCGGATGCCAGTACCGCCACCTCGTCCTCACCACCGGCGAAGCACGTTTTTACACAGGTGCCGCATCCCATAATGAGAATTTTCTTAAAGGGTGCGATGATCGCCTTGATTTCCGCTATGGGTTTTTGTTCTCCAACTATCATTGATCGACTCCATTCATACGGCCGGGTTTGGACCCACCTCGGCCAGATTTTTGAGTAAATTGTTTATTGTTTGATCGGCTGCGGCGTTGTCTCCGGAAGCCATGTTGCCCAAAGATAAACGTCGGCCGTCAAGTCCGATTTCATCCAGAAGATTTTGGACCCATGCCACGCGTTTTTTTGCCCTGATGTTGCCTTCTAAAAACCGGCACTGCCCTTCGGGGCAGACCAGTACGACCACTCCGTCAGCCCCGGCCTCAAAGGCTCGAAGCAAAAAAACATCCTTAACCATACTGGAACAAGCCATTTTGACGGTTTGTATCTCACACGCATCTTTGTCATTTAATGCAAGCTCATCAGCATCGCCAAATGCATTGATACAATGGAACAGTGTTATTTTGGGTTTAAAATTTTCAGTCATATTTTTAACGTCTACCTTCTTACGAAATTAAGTCAGAAATATTGCGATTTCCATACCTCTCAATATCCATTTATATCATATAATGAAAAGACTCTGTAAACAGTGTAAAAAAAAAGACGTTTTCATCCAACCTATATATGGATAAAAGACGTCTTTGTCTTTTCAGAAGCCCCAAGTAAACGTTGCACAACCTTGTATAACGATAGGGGCAATTGATGAATCAGTACCTATATATAGTGCGTTTTTTATTGTCAATAATTATTTCTTTTTTTGAGCTTCATTGGATGCATTTATTTTTTTTGAGGAAAACCAAATGCGTTTGTGCAACAAATTTATTAGTGTCACTTAAAGGTTGAGTTTTTAGTTTAGAACAACTATAGCGGTAGGGAAAAAATTTTTTAATTCTGTGACAAGATGACATATACGATTTGAAATGCACTGTATGCAAATTCATTTACCGAAGGGGGATACATGGGGGGTTTATTTGGAGTTGTTTCAAAAAACGATCGATAAGTTTTTAGAAAATGCCAGCGAGGCCGAGACGGATACAATTTCAGACGGCACTGACGCTTTCGTTCCTGCTGTCATGGAACATATCGAACTGGCCGGGATGCATCCCGGAGATTCTGCCTGTGTGATTCCGCCCATCAGTATTGCACAAAAACACATCAAGACGATAAACGAGTATACCCGCAAAATAGCCATAGAACTCAACGTGGTTGGCCTAATGAACATTCAGTATGCCATTGTCGATCGAAGAAAAGGACAAGAAAAGGTTAGATCGTTACAAGATTATCATGCGGATATTCGATAGGTTTCTATTCTTATTCTTTACCCGGATTTCTCTTTGGTTTGATTCGCTTATTCATGAGAAATTCGGGTTAAAATCTTATTTGAAGGATTCAAAGCTTTTTGTTATTTTATTTGTTTGAGCGTATGGATATTGATCCATGAAGACGCTCCAGGCGGCTTACAATCCCAGAACAACCAGCCATCTACGAAGCTGCGTGTTATTGTCATTGCTGCTGCGGAAGGCGATAGAAATTCCTTTCCATTCATCATCAAAGCACCGCTGTTCACTTCGCCATAGTAGAAATACCCTTTGTACTTGCCCCGAAATTCAGTGCCCTTGGGAAAGGCAAGGTCATCAATGATCCAAGGCAGGCCGTCGATTGGATTTTTCGGTGAATCGAATTTAACGGTATTCAAATTTTTTGCTACATGAGATGCGTCTTTTTGATTCACTTTGTTAAAGGATGGTTGTGAAACAGGTTCACCACGAAGGGAAGAATCGGGTTTAATGATTTCCATAGAAACCTCCTTGAGGTTTAAACAGGGACATGCGGCTGACATTAATGGTTGAAAAAACGCTTTTGGTCTAAAATGTACAAAAAAATATTAGCACAAATTAAAATATAATTCAATTCATAAGTTTTACTTATATCATTTCAGGTCGCGATGAACAAGATTGATATGGGATTCATTTGATTGACACCTATGAAATTTTCATTTATCGTGGATTATAACGAGTTTGTTCCTACGATTCTTGTAACATCGCATGACGGCAGTTGAATCCCCTGTATGCGTTTTTGACACCTCGGAACGATGGTTTAAGATGATGAGGTTGATAAAACATTAAGGACAACGAAAGCGAAAAGCTGATGAGCTTAAAAAAAATTAGAGTGACTTCGGGAGTTGACCAACTTGATAAACTCCTGGATGAACTGTACATCGGGGATAATGTGGTTTGGCATGACGATGCCGGCAGTCTAGCTGCGGTTTTTTGTCTTAATTTCATTCAAGCGTCTCAGGACCAAAACAAACCGCTTATTTACGCTAGTTTTGACCGTTCTCCACGAAATCTCATCGAAAAATTGGGACCATTGGCCAATAACCGAAAGCTCATCATTTTAGACTGCTTTACATATGGCAAAGGGGCAGGTTCCTCAGTCTTTCTAAAGTTTTATGATAAAAAGAAATTTGAATGGCCGTGCCAGGTTGTCAAAGTTGACGAACCCCGTCAGATGAATCAGGTCATGGAAGCTCTCTATGGAATCCATGGGACCCTTGAAGGTGATGTTCGGTTTGTTTTTGAAAGTCTGACCGGTATGCAGGAACTTTGGGGCGGTGAACAGCATATTATAAATTTTTATTCCCATTCTTGCCCTCGTTTATATGAACTCAATACCATTGCGTATTGGATTATCGAAAAAAGGGCTCATTCTCCACGTCTAAGAGCACAAATCAATCAAATCGCCCAGGTGGCTATTGATTTGTCCGTGAAAAGAGGAAAGACGTACTTGACAATTCTTAAAGCTGAAAAGCGTAATCTGGATACGTTGAATCGACCGTTCAGTTATTGGCGCAAAGATCTGAAAATTTCCTTTGATTTGGAGAAGCGTTCGACGGGACAGTTTGATCTGGGTGTCCGCTTGAAAAAATTTCGCACCAAACGCGGCCTGTCCCAAACAGAATTGGCGAATCTTGTTGGGGTGACACCGAGCACCATCTCTCAGGTTGAAAGCGATTCGATATATCCGTCTTTACCGGCACTTCTTAAGATAGCAGAAGTTTTGGATGTTGATATCAACTCCTTTTTTCAGGAACCGGCGGATGTGAAAAATCGGGTAATCTTTCCTTCCGGAGATTCGGTGGATATGAAATTCCCGGATCTGGAGCAAGACAGCATCCATGGCAGTCTTCTGACTCCGGTAGATTTCGAAGCCAAAGTCGAACCCCACATTATCGAAATTCAGCCCAACAAGACCCTTCCTTCCCACTTTTTTATCCATAAAGGTGAAGAAATCGGATATTTGCTGTCCGGAAAATTGCAATTGAAGTTGGGCAAGACGGATTATACCGTTCGTGCACGTGATACCATTTATCTGACCACTGAAATACCCTCTCAATGGAAAAACCCCGGTCCTGAGCTGGCCAGGCTGCTATGGCTTAAAATAAAATAACCTAAACTGAGTGTTTCAAATTTTTGAAATGGTTAATTTGATAATATTTTTAAGGTATTCTGCCATTCTGGATTTCAAGAATTTGAAACCCTACAAGATTTCCAATTTCACCGCACCTACTGCTTCAGATGCCGTTCCGCATAAATGACTATAGCGAAACGACATCTTCATTGTATCTGCGGCAAACTTGAAAATCGCTCAATTTAGGAATAAGATTCAGAATTTTTTAAAAAATCAAGTCTGATCTTCATAGAAAAGGCCTCAGGGAGCAAATACTCCCAGAGGCCTTTTTTCATTGGCGG
>Ga0210085_1000241_pt1 | contig 24457 bp, 20 predicted proteins | sample China_Galinas_PW_5_FD_184866 | JGI IMG/M metagenome (GOLD analysis project Ga0210085, IMG submission 184866) | Wetland microbial communities from San Francisco Bay, California, USA, that impact long-term carbon sequestration - China_Galinas_PWC_D1... | ecosystem: Environmental > Aquatic > Marine...
CCGAAGACCGGGATACCGCTCCCAGGTCGAATTGCCGCTGCACCAGCGAAAGTTGCTGCTCTTCGGCCTGTAAAATGTCGTTGGTCGCAGCTATTTGTGCCTGTAGTGAGGCCTCCTGGATAGCAGTGGCCGTCAGATTGGTAGTCAGCGTCAGATATGCAGCCTCGTATTGAAATTTCTGATAGTCGACTGCCGCACGCAGTCCTTCGAGCTGCCTTCTGGAGGCACCGAACACATCGAAAGTGTAAGAGACGCTGACCGATGCACCCAGGAGGTTGTAGGTTCGACTGGCACCGTTTACCGCGGCGGAAGATTTTTGTCTGGAAGCAGATACGTTCGCATCGACGTTCGGATAAATCAGTGTTCCTCCTGCTGCTTTCAGGTTCTCGTGAGCTTCCTTCACGGCGGCTTCGGCTGCCGCAAGCGAAGGATTTTTTTCGATACCTTGTTTAATCAAGGCATCGAGTTCCGGAGAACGAAACATCTTCCACCACTGAGCCGAAAGATTCCTGGCGAAGTCAAGATTCTGAGCCTTACCGTCCTTTACCGCTGTAGCAACTGTCTGTTTCGGCAACGACGAGGCCGTATATCTGCCGACAGGAGGCGGGCCGGGTGCTTGAAAGTCAGGCCCCACTGTACAACCGGTCAGGAGTATTGTCGCAATTCCGGAGACGGAGACAAATTTAAACAACCGTTTCATGTTTTTTGGGTCCAGTTGTGGGAAGAGGATTTTTCTTTAAACGCGGATCAAGCCCTTGCAAGAGCGCGTATACTTTTTCTTGAATTAGTTGTCGGGAAATATTTTTTTCTGTTTGCCTGGCAAAAAAATGATCCATCATTGCCGAGTAAAAGCTTCCAGCAAGTAAAAGTTCGGCTGCTGCGTGAGGATTGATGTGGGTGGCTACCCGGCCCAACCGTTGTTCGCATTGCAGATAGGAAGTGAGAACCGTAATGGAACATTGCGGTCCGATTTCGCGCTCGGTCAAGATTTCCCGCGTGCGGGCCAGCAGCTTATGATCGGCATACAGAGAACAAACAATCGGGACGATCTTGAATTGAAAGTCAAATGCCACTTCCAATACATGTTCGAGGTTATCCTGCACTGTTTTCTGCCCGACAAGTAAGGGGAGGCTTTCCAGGACTTCGCGAAATTCGCCCATGCAAAATTGAACCACTGCATGCAGCAATTCAGCTTTGTCCTTGAAATGATGATACAAAGCTCCTTCCGCCACTCCGGCTTCCTTGGCGATTTTTCGTGTGGTAACCAACGCAAGACCCTCACGGCGAAGGAGGTGTTCCGTTGCGACAATAAGCTTTTGGCGTGTTGGGTTCATGTAATTTCCCATCAATGTCCTTTGGCAAAGCTTGCCAAGAATTTTTGAGCGTTCGCTCAGAAATATTGAACATATGTTCAACCTTGTCAAGGGGAAATCTCTGTTTTCTATTTGATCAATTTTAGCCCGGGGGGGATGGTATCTTGCCGGATCTACATCCGAGGACAAGAAGAGGAAATTAAAGTGAGGAGGATAAAATGATTTCTGATTACCACTAAAATTCAGGTAAAAACGACGGGGGCGCAGCCACCCCTTTCACGGGACGCCATAAAGCTGAGTTGAGCAGCTTGCCTGCTCGTACGAAACTTATGCCCTTGTGGTATAAACCGATCCATGGGGGCTTGACTGTGCCCATCCAGGGCACAGACACCCGTGAAAAGGGTGGCCACAACCCCTCTTTACGGGCAAAGCTGAGATTCGGTAGCAATCAATAAATAATTTACCCTTGCTTCAGCGCCATACGGGCGGCAATGACTATCGGATCCCACACCCCGGCAAACGGGGGCGCATAACTTAGGTCAAGGTACAGAAGATCCTCCAGCGAAAAACCGGCATGGAGAGCTGTTGCCGCCGTGTCGATTCGTTTAGCTGATCCACGACCACCAACGATTTGAACACCAAGCAGACGAGCTGAGTTTTTTTCGGCCAGGACTTTTACACTAATGGGGGCGGAGCCGGGATAATAACGGGGCAAGGTGTGCCCTTCAATCAGGCCGCTTGAATATTGCAGACCCAACGCCTTGATTTCCCTCTCGCTCAGACCGGTCCTGGCGCACTCGGTATCCATAAATTTACTTATTGTTGTTCCGACTATTCCTGGAAACGCAGCATATCGGCCTCCCATGTTACTACCTGCAACCCGCCCTTGTTTATTGGCGATCGTCCCCAATGCCGCATGCACAGGTTGGTTGCTGACCAGATGAAAAGATTGGGCGCAATCACCAGCCGCCCAGATACCGGGGGTTTCTGTCTGCTGCAACTTATTGACCTTAATGCTTTTTTTTTGTCCGAGTGAGATGCCGGCATTCCCTGCCAGCTCACTGTTGGGTGTAACCCCGAGACCTAGTACTATCAGATCTGCGGGAATGGTTTGTTTGTCGGTAACAACGGCAACGGCCAGATCGTCCTTTTGTTCGAAACCCATCAGCGTTTCGTTGACATGGAGGTCGATACCTTCAGCTGCGAGAGCATGACCAATGCGGCCGGCCATATCGGCGTCGAAATTGGGCATGACCTGGTCTCTGCGCTGAATCATGGTGATTTTGAGACCACGCATATGCAATGCTTCAGCCATTTCCACACCGATATATCCTCCGCCGACGATCACTGCGCTCTTCGGTTGTTCTGAAAGAGCAGCCTTGAGCCGTGTGCCGCTGACCAGAGTGTGGACATCATAGATATTTCTGCTGTCGATCCCTTCCAGAGGCGGTCGAATCGGTCTTGCTCCAGTGGCTATGAGCAATTGATCATAAGGTTCCCAATGTTCAGCGGAAGAGGCCAGGTTTTTCACCAGAACTCGCTGCTTTTTCGGGTCGATATTGGTGACTTCGTGTCCGGTATGTACGTGAATGTTATATTTGTTACGGAACGTTTGCGGCGTCCTCGCTATAAGAGCATCTTCCCTGTCAACCAGACCGGCGACGTAATAGGGGATACCTCATGCAGAATAAGATGTTTGGGAGCCTCGCTCAAAAACCGTTATATCAGCCGAAGGCTTCAACCTGCGAATCTGTGATGCCGCACTCATCCCCGCGGCATCGCCACCTATTACAATGATCATTATTCCCTCCTTCCGGTAATTGCGTTATTAATAATCTGAGGCTGTAATATTTCATCCTATCCTGATTGTGGCTCGTATTCAAGCTGGAGTCACATTGGGTCCGGCATGGAAAATGTCCTTTTTGTAAGGGAAGATCTATAACAAAACGCATTCGTGTTGAATTCGGCCTTTTTTTCGAAACCGATACGGTTTAAATAGATACGAGAAAAATCCTCATTTTGCATCAGATTCATTGGTAATATGATTTTCCATTGCTTGAGTTTCACTGTAGAGTTCGAGATAATACGGAATATATGTCTCATCGCGTAAGAGGTTATAGCGTTTAACCCGGAAATCCGGGTTAACATTACATCATACCGATGCGGAGGAACAACATTATGAAAAAAGGAACAGTGCTTGTTCCGTCAATGATTGCTGAACTTCTCGAAGTGATTCACAATGCTCTCCTGGTTATCGATTCGACTCACAATATAATCTTTGCCAACAGCCGGACGGAGAAGATGTTCAAAACAGCCCCCGAGACTCTTCTTGGAGAACCCTTCTCATCACTTTTTATGCCCGATGACGTTGAAATTCTCGTTGAAAATATTCTTTCTATAACCCGCATAAATCGGGAAATAGAAAGCGAAGCGTTGCTGATGAGAAAAGACGGCAGCACCTTTTTAGGCCGCATTTCGGGGACCTGCTTCCAATGGGCGGAAAAACAGGAAGGGATGGTCTTTTCAATTAATGATATTTCGGAAATGAAGGAGATTGAAAAATCCTTTAAACAATCAGAACGGATAGCTTTTCTTGGAAGACTCATCGATGATATCAGTCATCAGATACGAAACCCGATAGTGGCGATAGGCGGTTTTGCCCGTCGCCTTCAATCGAATCCTGAGATGGCTGGAAATATAGAAATCATTTTGCAGGAAGCATCTCGTTTGGAAAAGCTGCTCAACACCATAAACCGTTTTGCCAGGCTGCCGCGCCCCAAAACTCAAAGGATACGCATCGGGGATTTCCTCCGTGAGCTTGAAGCCATGGTGGGCGCGAGAGTACAAAAACTCGGCTGTACCTGGTCGTGTTATTGCAGCGATCAACTCTTTGATGAAGTGCTTCTCGTTGATAAGAATCTCTTTCTGGAGGCGATACTTGATGTCGCCGAAAATTCCTGCGAAGCCTATTGGCAAACGCCAAAGCGGGATGAGAAGTCGGTTAAATGCGAGATTATTCCAAGTGAAGATGATACCTATCCGTTTATATTCAGGATAACGGATTCGGGAGTGGGGATAGCCGAGCATGTTCGGGATCATGTTTTTTCGCACTTTTACACGGATAAAACAGGGCATATCGGAATGGGACTCACCTTTGCCAGGCGAATTATTGAAGAACAGGGAGGGCAGATGACCATTGAATCAAAGGCGGGTTACGGGACGATCGTCAATTTCCATTTGATCAGGGAGAGGCGCAGAAGTATGCGCGTCATGCGTCTATCCTGAGAAACGGGATGCTTTGAACTCCTTTTGATGATCGTTTAAAGGATAGGGCAGTTCAGGTTTCCTGCAGGCGTCGGCTTATCTGCTGCAAATACATCCCGGTCCTTTACTCAACACGTAGATGCTGTTCTAGGTTCCGTAGTGTTTTTTCATACACTCCGGACATATACCATGGCTGAACTGCGCTTCGGAATGCTCGCTGATGTAGGCTTCTATTTGTTCCCAATACCCCTTGTCGTCCCGAATTTTTTTGCAAATACAACAGATTGGCAATATTCCTTCCAAGGTATTAATTTTTTCGAGTGAATCGGCGAGTTCCCTGTTAAGCCGTTCCAACTCCTGGTTTTTATTTTTTAGCAGCCTGTTCTGTTCCGAGATGAGATCTTTTGCTCTTTTCAGTTGTAAATGCGTTGCAACTCTGGCTTTAAGTTCTCCGGCATGACAAGGTTTGACGATATAATCAACGGCACCGATTTCGAATCCTTCGGCGATGTCCTGTTGCTGCGCCTTTGCCGTGAGGAAGATTATCGGGATATCTTTTTTACCTTCCATTTGCTTGATTCTTTTGCAGACTTCGAAACCGTTCATTTTCGGCATCATAATGTCCAGCAAAATAAGATCGTAATCATCCGATTCTATCATTTCCAATGCCTGACGACCGTCAGTGGCAAAGGAAATGGCGTATTTTTCATTCTTGAGAATACCTGCCAGGACTTGAATATTTTTTCCTATATCATCAACAATCAGAATATTCTGCATTATTTAAAGTGTCCTGTTTCAGTGATTTTGTCCTTTCCTGTCGATCAATGAGAGTGCGGATCTCACAGTGTTTCCATACTGTTGATTAAATCCATAAATTCAGCCAGGCAACCCCGGAGGTTGTCGATATCGACACTTTCAGCATAACCTTTCAACTTGAGGCTGTACCTGATAAGAGTATCGAGGGTATACTGCTTTCCCGTCCGATGAAGTCTGTCGGCAAACTCCCTGATATCGGGGAGCCGTTGCCGTTTACAGATTTCACGCCATGTCGGAAGATACGTAGAATACAATAGGTCAGCGGCTTCTTTTGGGCAATGCCATGGACCAGGGGGGCTCTGAGCTGAATCTGATGATTCAGCCTGAAACGATTCCTGTTCGACTGTACCGTTTGGAGACAACCTTGTCGTGTAATCAAGAAATTTGGCAATGATGTTGTGTAATTCTGTTTTGTGAAAGGGACGAATCAGATAGGCGTCAAATCCCGCTTCCTTTATTCTGGCTATATCTTCTTTCATACCTGAGGCTGTTACGGCAATGGCAGGTATGGTCTTTGCTCGGGATTGCCGAATTCTCGACAAGGTCTCGTATCCATCCATGCCGGGCATCATAATATCCAATATTATCAGGTTCGGAGTGTGCTGATCAAGCAGAGAAAGAGCAGACGCACCGTTTTCAGCTTCAATGATGGTAAGCGTCGACTCTTTCAATAATGCCTTGAGGTGACTTCGATTTATTTCAAGATCATCGACCACGAGAAGGCAGGCTGGAGAAAATATCTTTTCCGCCGTGCTTGAAATGTCTTGCTTGAAATCCAAAATGGCATTTTTATCAGGCACCACCTCGGCGACATCCAGCAGAGAGACAGTGAATGTGCTTCCTTGCCCTTTTTTACTTTCAACGGAAATCCGACCGTTCATTATCTCGACGAGATTTTTAGTGATCGCCAGACCAAGCCCTGTTCCCTCTATTGTTTTTTCATTGGAAATAAGTCGATGGAAGGATTCAAAAATGATCTGCTGAGCCTCGGCTTCTATACCGGGGCCTGCGTCCTGTACTGAAATAGTCACATTCCAGTGAGTCCGTTGGATGGATTGCTCCACCGAACAGACAATACGTATTTCACCCTGATCTGTGAATTTTACGGCATTGCCGATAAGATTGAACAGAACCTGCCGGAGATGGGTGCCGTCGAGGAGGAGATATTTGGGAACTTCTTTTGCTATCGAGGCCTGGATGTCGATCTTTTTCTTTTCGGCATTTATGGAAAAGAGGTTGAGTAAGTCATCTATCAGGGCTCTGATATTTATTGCGGATCTGTTGCTTTCAGTTTTTCCGGCTTCGATTTTGGAGAGATCGAGAATGTCGTTTATCAGGGTCAGCAGATTGGTTCCGCTCGATTGGATGATTTTTATGTAGGAGCGTTGTTGTTCATCAGTTGTCATATCTTCCAGGATATCGGTAAAACCTATTATGGCATTGAGCGGAGTACGAATTTCATGGCTCATCTTGGCTAAAAAGTCGCTTTTCGCCTTGTTTGCCGATTGAGCTGCTTCGCGTTCCTGTTCCGCAGCTTTTATTTGCCGTTGTTCTGTGAAGTCGATAAAGGAACCCTCATCATAAAGTGTCCTGCCCTCTCTATCATGGACCCGACGGGCGGATATCGATGCCCAGATCATAGTTCCCTGTTTTGTTAAAAGTTCAGTTTCAAAACCGATTATCCGTCCTGACTTCTGTAACGTGGCATCGTAACTTAACCAGCTTGATTCTTTGGCGAAAAATGTCTTTTCGGCTGAGTTGGCAAGTTCGATGAGTTCCTGCGGGTTTTGGTAGCCGAGTATGGAAGCCATGGAGGGGTTAGCCGTTATAAAACGGCTCTGTTCGGTGGAGTATTGAAATATGCCTTCGATGGCATTTTCGAATATTCCGCGGTATTTTTCTTCAGCCTCAATCAAGGCTTCATGACCGGCACGCAACTTGAGCGACATATCATTGAATGCCGCCCCCATATCCCCGATTTCATCTCTGCCGGGCAGACTGACGGTTGCCCCCAGGTGGCCTTCTTCCACTTTCCTCATAGCATTATGTAATAGGGAAACAGGTCGTATGATGGATCTGAAAAGAAACAGGTTGAGCAGCATGGCTATAAAAAGCACAGTGGCGATGGGAAGAAGGAAAAGGATTGTTACAGCTTTCCGTGATTCCTGTTTGAGTTTTGACAGGTCGTAGAAAAAAACGATGGAGCCTATTTTTTTCCCGATAACTTCAATGAGCGTCGCATAAATGCCGAAATAGCGATCGTGGTCCTCAACTGTTTTAAAGACTGTCGGTTTACCGAATTTCTTGAATTGTTTTTCGGAGAAAATGCTATCCAGTCTGCCGTTGGATGAGACAAATAAATTACCGTTTTCATCATAAATACTTACTCCTACTATCCCATCAACGGCCTGTATTTCCTGTAAAGTTGCCTTTAAAGCCCGCTCCTGTCCGGCAAACAACTCGTTTGCCAGATCATCGAGCTTTTGTTTATAAACCGTCTCCAGCAACAGATTGATCCGTTTTATCTGTTCTTCTCCCCGCGTTATTTCCAGGTGGAGCAGAATAAGGACGAAAAAGACACTGATTGCAACAGCCGTAGTGAAAATGGCCGTATTTATCTTCCATGGCAGACTGCGAATAAGCATCTCGTTTAATTGTGAAGAAGAAGGTGGTTGGGCAAACCGATCATTGAGGAGAAAAGGTCTCCAAAAATCGAGGCTTGCCATTTATTATCTCCATAATCACAGCGCTTTTTTCCGGGTCACCATTTTTGTCGAATTTGATCGAACCGGTTACGCCTTCATAGGTGCGCATTTCCAACAAAGCCTGTACAACCTTTGGGCCATCCGTCGTTTTGGCGGTCCTGATCGCTTGGGCAAGAACCATTACGGCGTCATAGGCCAAGGCCGCACCCATACCGAAATCATCGAAGTGTTCGTATTTGGCGACAAAGTCTCTGGTTTTTGTCCTGTCGGAGTTCTTCGACCAGTGGGTACAAAAATATCCGTGTTTGAGCAGTCGTCCTCCATTTTCGAAAAAAGACTCATCTGCCCAGCCGTCACCTCCCAGGAAGACACCTCTTACTCCCGCAGACTGTAATTCCCGGGATATTGTCCCGCTCTCCTCATGCCCGGAAAGAAATATCACGTCTGCAGGAGTGGATTTTGCCTTGGCCACTAATTCTTTGTAAGTTTCATTCTTGGCCTTGTATTCGATTTCACTGACTATTTTCCCGCCGAGTGTGTTAAAATCACTCTTGAAAATCTCGGAGAGCTTCAAGCTGTAATCACTTGTCAGATCGACAAAAATCATTGCGGTTGCGGCATGGAGTTTGCGTCGTGCAAACCCGGCCATGACTTTTCCCTGGAACTTGTCAGTATAACATACCCGAAAAATGTAATTACCTATACTTGTCAACCCTGGATAGGTCGAAAAGTTAGAAATCATAGGGATTTTATTCTTCTGCGCAACATCGGCAATGGCAATTGACTGGGAACTCCATTGTGCTCCGATGATACCTATTACGCCTGCTTTTACCGCCTCATTCGCGGCAAGACTGGAGCCGATCGGCGTACTCATATTGTCGAGCAGAATCAGGTTGAGGTTGTGCCCGAGCAATCCTCCATTGTCGTTGATTTCATTGATGGCCAGGCGGGTGCCGAGTACGGAGGAACGATTGGAGTTCGCCCCCTGGCCGGTAAGGGAAAAGATAGCCGCGATATTGAGCGGCTTAATGTCTTTCGCTATGGCTCCGGAAGGAGAGGCAAATCCAAGTTGAGTGGTCGAGAAAGTGAATACGAAAAGGAGAAGAAAGGAGAAACCTATACTCTGTTCGAATAAACTTTTCATGGTCTGTTCCGTTGTAGCCGGATGCCGTCAGGGTTTGATTATTTTATGAAAAATTCTCTTGCCGTCATGAAATTTTATGATGATGACCTCTTTATTCTCCGGGTCGCCATTTTTATCAAACGTAATGATGCCTGTCGCTCCATGGAAACCAACGGTTTCAGCCAGAGCATCTCGGATCGCCTTACGGTTTGTGGTCCCTGCCTTGACAATTGCATTTGCCAGGAGATGAACCGCATCGTAGGCCAGCGGAGCGCTCATGTTGCTGATTGGTTTGTGATATTTTCGTTTGTACAGTTTCTGCAATATCTTGCTTTCCGGGAAAGGAACATCCGGATGCCAGGGAGCGGACTGATAGCTGCCTTCTATATTGTCTCCTGCATATCTTTCTATTTCATCCCATGCATCCCCACCCAGAAAAGTGGTTTTGACGCCCATACTTCGAGCCTGTTTGATAATGAGGCCACTGTCTCGTGTGTAACCCGGCAGATACACAACATCCGGGGTGCAGTTTTTTATTTTGACAATTAGGTTTGCAAAATCGACTGCTTTGCCGCGATATCCCGAGTCAAACAGTACTTTTCCGCCTAAATCGGAAAAGGATTCTTTGAAAAATTCGGCTAGCGTCACACTGTATTGTTCGTCGATATTACGAAGGATGGCTGCTGTTTTTGCGTTGAGTTCTTCATGCGCAAACCGTGCCATTGCCTTCCCCTGGAAAGAATCGAGGAAACAAGCACGAAAGATATAGCTGCCCACCAACGTTACATTGGGGTTAGTCGATCCGGGGCTGATCATTGGGATTCCTGCTTTCTGCAATATGGGAGCCATTGCAAGAGAATGAGAACTCCAATGGGCACCGATTACTGCCGTTACCCCCAGACGGATTGCTTCTTCGGCGGCAATGGTGGAGCCGATCGGTGTACTTTGATTGTCAAGCAGCACCAATTGAATCGGTCTGCCGTTGATGCCTCCTGAGAGATTTATATCCTCCACTGCGAGTTGGACCATTGAGATTAAAGGCTCATTGTGGACCGCGGCGATGCCGGTTTGTGAAAAAATGGCTCCGATAAGAATGGGTTTGGCGGCGTGAAGAGGCGTTGTTGAGAAAAGGAGCAAGTAAAGCAGGGGCAATCCGTATTGTAAAAAACGAGTGAACGAGGATATGAGAACTGCATCAGCAAAGGTTCCTGCAAGCCGGAGAAGTGTTCTTTTTCGAAAAAATGAGTTTGTCATTATTTCCCCATAAATTAACCACCTTTCATTTATCCTAATATGAATTCCTCGCAGTTGTCAAATGGAGGTTGATCCGCAAGAAATCCGGTCTAGGAAGGTTTCAGGCGTCTGATTGACTTGTTGGGTTTTGTTTTCGTCTGTTTCCCGACATCCGGGCTTCCCCTGAAGTGTTTGACTTGTCCGAGGATGACCGGTATCATCAATAACAGTGCAGAACGACAAGATTGAATACTCACCACAAAACACTATTCGGTGTGAAGTAGCCGTCGTTCCGTCAGGGTGGTGCTCCGGAAAACGTTGTAAAGTGCGCGATTCTGAAAAAGTCCGGCTTCTTGCCACGCCGACCAAGGATTGACATGGACGAGAGGGACTCCATGGGAACCATGCCCTGTTGGGGCATGAACACCCTGGAAACGGTTGACGGTGAACCGGGTTGCCGTCAGGAGAGGTGGCTGCGCAGACATCCATTCCTGGCTAAGGAATTTCTGGCCAGGAACCATCGGCCGCTGGTCATCATTTCCTATGCCCAGAGCGTAGACGGCAGTATTGCCACCCGCAATAGGGAACAGTTGCATTTAAGCAGCCAACAATCCATGATCCTGACGCATCGCATTCGGGCTGCCTGTGATGCGATAGTTATTGGTATTAACACGTTGTTGGTCGACAACCCGTTGCTCACCGTCCGTCTTGCCGATGGGGCAAGTCCCCAACCGATCGTCCTCGACAGCAATCTGCGTATACCTCTTCAAGCCCGTCTTCTTGACCGTGTCGATCGCCGCTGCTGGCTAGCATGCGCTGAAGATGCTGACCCCGGAAAGGTCAGCATCGTTCAAAGGCGGGGAGCGGAGATTATGCATTGTCCTCGTGACCTCCGGGGAAGGGTTGATCTGCCGTATCTCCTGAATAGATTGGGTGAAAGAGGAATTGCCAGCATTATGGTCGAGGGTGGCGGTCAGGTTATTACCAGTTTTATCGAGGCGCGTCTGGTGGATCAGATGATCATCACCATCGCTCCCCGTCTTGTCGGGGGACTTTCGGTATTGGCACGGCCCGCAGTAAACAACGGTTCCTTGCTGCGACTTAATCCGGCGTTCTTTCAAGCTTGCGGTCCCGACATCATTCTCTGGGCCCAACCCAGCTGGAAGGATGTATGAAACGGCATTTTCTTGAATTTTCCGGACCTGGCAGGGTTGTCTTCAGAACGGAAGAATCCCCTCGGCTGTTAACTGGAGAGGTCTTGGTCAGGACCCGTTTCTCAGCCGTCAGCCAGGGAACGGAGATGTTGGTTTACAGAGGGCAGTGGCCCCAAGGTGTTTCTGTAGATGCCACGGTGCAGGCCTTGGCGGGAGAGTTTTCCTATCCGCTTGTTTATGGGTACTGTGCGGTCGGCCGGGTGATCGAAACAGGCCGGGAGGTATCGGGGGATTGGCTCGGGCGCAGGGTTTTTTCTTTCCAACCCCATCAGGATCTTTTTTGTTCCCGGCCGCAGACCCTTTTTCCGATTCCAGATGATCTCGACGATGAAACGGCACTTTTTCTACCGGCCATGGAGACTGCCGTCAATCTCGTACTGGATGGCGGGCCTTTGCTGGGCGAAAAGGTGGTCGTAGTCGGTCAGGGAATCGTCGGCCTCCTTACCACCGCCTTGCTTGCCCGTTTTCCATTGGCCAAACTCGTAACTCTTGACAGCTACCCCTTGAGGAGGGAGGCTTCGAAACGTCTCGGAGCGGGGGAATGTTATGATCCGAAGGATCCTGCTCTTCATGAAAAGCTGGGTGTGGTCGCAGGGCGGGGAGGGGATGCGGATCTGGTGTATGAACTTTCGGGCAACCCGGAGGGGTTGAATGCCGCCGTGTCATTTACCCGTTTCAGTGGTCGGGTTGTGGTTGGCTCCTGGTACGGTACCAAGAAGGTCGATCTGGATCTCGGCTCTTGTTTCCATCGTGGTCGTGTGTCGCTTGTCAGCTCCCAGGTAAGCAGTATCGCGCCCGAGCTTTCCGGCCGCTGGCAGACCAGGCGTCGACTGGACCTGGCATGGGAAATGCTGCGCCTGGTTCATCCGTCAGCTTGCATAACCCAACGCTTTGCGCTCAATAAGGCCCCTGAAGCCTATGCCCTTATCGATCGGTTTCCGGAACAGACTGTCCAGATCATTTTTGATCATCAACTCGAAGATAAAAAGGCAACCAGGAAAGGAATTTAAATATGTATAGTCTCGGAGTGCGACGCGAATTCCGCGCCCGGCATTACCTTATTGGCGGCGACTGGGGAGATGAGAACTACGAGCATACTCATTGCTATCGGATGGAGTTGGTCCTGGAAGCGGCAGTATTGGACGACAACGGTTTTCTTGTTGATATCGTTGAGGTGGAGCATCATCTAGATGAGGTAACGGCTGTATTCCGGGACAGAACTCTAAATATGCTGGCTGAATTTTCCAACGTCAATCCCAGTATCGAACGTTTGGCAACCGTCATCCATGAAGCTTTCAGGAAACGCTTCGCTCATCTTTCTCTAGATGCTATCACCGTTTCCATTTGGGAAGATGATATCGCTTGGACATCATATCGTGCTTCCTTGTAGGTGTGTATAAGGTTCAGCATCTCCAGCAACCAGCACATGTGAAGTAGGGAAGGACGAACATACTCAATCAATGGGGATTTTTAATCGTTTCTCAGGAGAGCCTCAATCTCCTGGCGGCACGCATTGTTGAGGGTGATAAATTCACAACCAATAGCAAGGTTGTTGAGTGGTTCGTAATCCAGAACCCACTTCACTATTATCGAATGCCCGGAAAGCCTTGTAATTCGTTTTTCACCTTTTATTTCCTTAAGAAAAAGAACGGATTCTTTCGTCACAATATCGATTTTCGTTCTATTAACAGCCAACCCAAGCCCCCCTTGGCTGATGTTAAGGACCCTCGCCTCAAAACTCTTATTGCCATTATCAAACGCCAATAAAGCTGTTATGTTGTCGTCGTTTGGAAAAACATACCTCTCGAACTTTCTTTTTTCCGCGGCCATATTGAGTTGTCTCCTTAAATAGTAGCTGCTAAAACCACAAATTGTAGCGAATGAACGAGGAGTCCTGCTTGTAACTATCTTCCCGTTATCATATTAAAAAATGTATAAGACAGTGATAGCGCAATCATATTCCAAAATATACCCAAACCGACACGTTGCGTAAATATATATCATAAATTTTAATTAGTTAAAATGTTAAAAGTTGCAGGATACTATTAATAAATCTGATAAACAAGTATGCAAAGGATTTCGAATCTTATCTGCCTGTTTTTTATTGCCCGCTTTCCTCTTTCTAAACTTTCATAGCGTTCTGTCGACGCAGCGAACACGATAGTACGTGAATCAGCACCACAGCGAGCGGCGCTGCCTGGACTGACCTTCGGTGAAAACTGTGTAAATTTGAAACCTCAATTGTTTCTTTGAAAGGTTTCGCCCTTTCTGAGGGGTAGACAAATTGACATAGTGTTCATGAGAAATTCGGGTTAGAAGTTTTTTCCCGAAATATCTTGCCCATGGAGTCCAAAACGGCTACGATTAACCTGAATATATCAAGTCCACCACATGCCTAACGGCAAATGAAGGCAAAGGAAAAGACTGATAAAAATTACTATCGGTTTACTTATGACTACACATAAAAATGTTTTGGGGACGCCTCTGGAGGTCTGCAGCCTTGATCCACTGACCGGCTTCACCCGCGAAGGGAGTTGCAAGGTCATAGACGAGGATATCGGTGTTCATGGGGTATGTGTCGTTGTCTCAGAGGAGTTTCTGGAGTTCTCGAAACGCATGGGGAACGACCTTTCCACTCCGATGCCCATGTATGGTTTTCCCGGACTGAAGCCAGGGGACAAATGGTGTCTTTGTGCACCTCGCTGGAAAGAGGCTCTGGAACACGGGATGGCTCCTCCGGTGGATCTCATGGCGACCCACGAAGCTTCTCTTGAATATGCAAGCCTTGAGGATTTATTGCAGCACTCCATAAGCAGTGGAGGATCGTAAGAGGCTGCAGTCTTTAAAAGTTTCCGGGGGCTTTCAAGGTTTCAGACCGAAATAAAACATCAGTGCATTCAGCACCAGGCCGTGGTTAATGGCACCCGTTGAGATAGAATGATGGATAGCCTCTTTCGGTTGTACGAAGCATTCTATATCCTCCATATCGTCCATTCGGGGGTCGGCGGTTTTTTCGGCTTCTTCCACAAGAATTGTATAGCACAGGTTGCGCTGTATAGCCGGGTTGGGACAAACACTGCCGATTACCCGGGCATTTTTCCCTGTATATCCAGTCTCCTCCAGAAGCTCCCGGCAGCCGGCCTCCACCGGGTCTTCCCCGTGGTTGGACATTCCTCCCGGTATCTCGATTTCCTCCATGCCTGAGCCGTAGCGAAATTGCCGTATCAGAAGGATGTCTTGTGTAGGTGTTACGGCTACTACATTGACCCAATCGGGGAAATCAAAGAGATAAAAATCCTTTTTTCTGCCGCTTCTTTTGCAGAGTACCGGCCCTGCGGTTATGGTTACGATAGGGGTTTCAGCAATGACCCGCTCCGGAAAAATTTTCCAACCGTGGACCGTTTTGGATTCCTCTTTTTTCATGGGGTGCTTCCACTCTCTGAATATTTATTTACAGTTATGTTCGTCCCGTGTACAAAGGTTGAGCTCTTACCACATTTGACTCAAAAAAGGGTAAGTTTTTCATTGGAGAAAAATGAAATCCGTATACTGAATGTTGCCGGTCCGAGGCGAAGTTCAGATCCTGCCGTATATGAGGTGTTACAAGAAATATTGCCGGCTGTTCTTCTCCCTTCACCGATAGGTCAGTGAAGGGAGAAAAAGCCGTGTTTTAGCGGGCAGACAGAATTACCTGCCAGGTGTGTTCTGCAACATTGTTAGTAATCTTCCAGATGATGCCATTCGGCATTTTCAAGCCAGTTGCCAGGTTCCGGCCGTGAAATGAATTCAATTAGGTTTTCCATTATATGGAAATGGTTCAGCTCTTCGTCAGCTATCGTTTTTAGGAGGGATTTTGCTTCGGGGTCATCTACTTCTTCTGCTTTCTCCAGATAGAAGTTTCTGCTTTTTTCTTCTACATCGCGTGCTCTTATAAATGCAGCCGTAGCTTGCAGGGTTTCGGAATCGAGAGTCTGTTTCTCCGTCTTCATGTCGACGAAAACGTTCTTTACATTTTCAAGTATCTTGGTCTCCACCATTGGCGGAATGTCTTGTTTCTGTCGAAGGTTGTCGATATAGGTGTAATGTTTTGCTTCCTCTCCGGCAAGAAATGAAAAAATCTTCTTTAAACCCGGCGTGTTGCACTGGTGCATCAATTCAATGTAATACTTCTCGCCATCCTTTTCCATCTGCATGGCAAACTCAAAAATATCCATTCTCATCCTCCATGGTTGAGCTTTGTTTTGAACAAGAGAAAACCCTTCAGGCTCTGTAGCCCACATCTCAAGCCCGTACGTCACGCGTCAAATGACACGATGATTTGAAAACCTTTTGATAATTCTTTTGGTCTTTTTAAGACATAAGCGTTGTAATTACGATTACCGGTGGGTTGCATCGGAACCGCCGGCATTGTACTTGCAAGCTGTGAAATCGATTTTCTGCTTGCATTTCTTACAGACATGTTCGCGATTGAACTCGTCAGAAAATATCTCGATTTCCGTTCCACAATTTTGACATTTACAGAGAAACGATTTCAGGTTCCTGAAGTCTTCAAAACCGGGGCAGTGGCTGCTTGGTGTATTCATTCTGTTCACCTCATAGCAATTGAGTCTCGTTTGGTAACGTTGGTAAAATACGGAAGGTGTGAGTCGCTTTCAAAGCGATATTCTTTTCTTTTTTATAGGGGTTGAGCTTAGTGATGTCAAGGTCGAAGCTTCTACAGTTTCAATCTGTGGAATTTTTGATCGAGGTGCATCGTGAAATTTTTTTGATAGATACTAATGGACAAAATTGCATTAATGGAAAATGATGTACTCATGGGTTCATCAACGCATATTTCAAAAAACGACATTCTTTCGTCTCGCCTGCCTTTCAGACCGTCAAGAACGGCCTTGGCGCTGATTTTGGCAACTATTTTTCTGGCGGTTATCCTTACCTTTTCAATACTGCAGCATATAACGCGCGCTCAGGATCTGATGGAAAGGTTTTTGGTCGAAAAGGGTGAAACCATAATAACGGCGATAGAGGCCGGGATGCGGACCTCGATGATGCATTTCATGGGAAGCGGTGATCCGCTCCAGACATTGATCACCGAAAGCAGCCGCGAAAACGATATCGTTTTCATCCGCATCATGAATAGTCGGGGGGAGGTTGTAGAACAGACGCAAGGCGCCCCGAAGATGAAGCTTTCAGCCAGGGACGTGGAGCGTATCATGCGCTCCGACGTCCCTGTCACTCGCGTTGAGAAGAGGAAAGGGATATTCGTTCTGTCCAAGCGTTTTCGATTGCATGATTTTTCGTCTGAAATGCCGATGATGATGGGACAGCGGATGTCTATGATGGGAGGAGCATACGGGCAGGATCTTGAAAATGGAATCATCACTATCGGTTTGTACACCAAAGAATTTGATCTTGCTCGCCGGCAGGATATTCAGCATGCATTTTTCATGGGTGCCATCCTTTTTCTTGTCGGCAGTGCCGGCTTGTATTTTCTCTTTTTATATCAGGGGATGCGGGTTGCCGAGACGACACTTGCCAACATGAAGTTGTATACCAATAATGTTGTTGAGAGTATTCCGGTGGGAATTGTCACCCTTGATACGGAAGGGAAAATTGTCTCGTACAATAGAAAAATGGAAGAAATTGTCGGGAATTCTCTTGAGAAATGTAAAGGGGAAAAATTGACCACGGCACTTCCAGGTTGTCCGATTGATTTTCTCGATATTCGTACTGCAGCATTCGAGAAGTCGGCGGAATGTCAGGCGAGGGACGGCAGAAGCATACCGATAAAAGTCGGTGCCTCATCTCTTGTCAATAACGATGGAGAAGTTATCGGGACCGTTCTGATCATACGGGATATGACGGCAATTAAAGAGATGGAGCAACAGCTCGAACGTTCCCGCCGGATGGCGGCGCTCGGTAAGATGGCTGCGGGTATCGCCCATGAGATCCGTAATCCCCTGGGGACGCTGCGAGGCTTTGCCCATTATTTCGGTAATCAACCGGGCGTCACGGAAGAAAGTAAAAGCTATGCCGACCTGATGGTTAGCGAGGTTGATCGATTAAACCGCAATATTTCCGGTCTCCTGCAATTTGCCAGGCCCCGCGAGCCGCAGTTTGCTGTGATTGATCTGGATCAATTGATATCCAAAACCGTGGCCCTGATGGAAGGCGACTTTGCTGAAGGCGAATTGAATTTTCATTGGCAATGCAATACCGGTATAAGGTTCGAGGGGGATCCGGACCTGCTGCTTCAGGTTTTGATGAATCTTTTGAAAAACAGTATCCATGCGTCATCAGTCGGGGGTGAGGTAACACTTGTCGGCTCGGAGGATGAGCACGTCGTCCGGATTACCGTATCCGATACAGGCAGCGGCATGAACGAGCAGGAGAAAGAAAAAATGTTCGATCCGTTTTTTACCACCAAAAAAACGGGTACCGGTCTTGGGCTTGCCGTCAGTCATCAGATTGTCGAACAGCATCGTGGTGTTTTTGAGGTTGAGACCACCCCCGGAAAGGGAACTGATATTACGATTTTGTTGCCGAAAACAAAAGGGACTTCGCGATGAAAAAAGAAAAGGGCTCAATACTACTCGTTGATGATGATATCGGGCATCGGACGATGCTTAAAGTGAATCTTATTAGTGAGGGGTATCAGGTCAAAGAGGTTGCCGACGGTGATGAAGTCCTGCCGTTTTTAGAGCAAAACGAAGTCAGCCTGATTCTGTTGGACATGAAGATGGCCAGGATGGATGGACTTACCACTTTGTCTTTGCTGCTTCAGGCAGGGTATACTATTCCTGTGATTGTTCTCACGGCTTTTTCTTCTGTCGAGACGGCTGTAGACGCGATGAAAAAAGGCGCCTTCGATTATATCTCCAAGCCGGTGGATATCGAAGAGCTGAAGCTGATTGTCGGCCGTGCACTCAGCTTCGGCTCTCTTGCCGAAGAAAACAAGTCTTTGAAAAAAAGGCTCGGTGAGCAGTTTTCTTTTATCAATATCATCGGTAACAGCGTTGCCATGCAGGAGATGTTTGCCACACTATCCATGGTAGCTCCGACCGATGCAACGGTCTTGATTACAGGGGAATCGGGAACAGGAAAAGAACTGGTTGCCAACGCGCTGCACCAGAACAGCCCGCGTCGCAATGCCTCTTTTGTCAAACTCAACTGTGCAGCCCTTCATGAAAACCTTTTGGAGAGCGAGCTTTTCGGTCATGAAGCCGGAGCCTTTACCGGGGCTGCCGGGCGGCGCAAAGGGCGGTTCGAGTTGGCTGACAAGGGGACGCTTTTTCTCGATGAGATAGGTGACATGAGTCTTCCAACCCAGGCCAAGATCCTCAGGGTTCTGCAGGAGGGTGAATTCGAGCGCCTGGGTGGTGCCGAGACGATCAAGGTTGATGTGCGTCTGTTGGCGGCAACCCATAAAGACCTGCAGAAAATGATAGATGAAGGAATCTTCCGTCAGGATCTCTATTTTCGTCTGTCCGTCGTACCTGTCCGTCTGCCCGCGCTTCGGGAGAGAGCCGTTGATATTCCAGAACTTGCAACCCATTTCCTGCACCGTTTTTCCGAGAAGAACAGGAAGGATATCAAAGGAATCCATCCGGAGGCCTTGAATCTTTTGATGCAGTATGACTGGCCGGGGAACATCAGGGAATTGGAGAATACCATCGAACGGGCAGTCATACTCTGTCTGGGCGAGCAGATAACGCCGCAGGACCTGCCGCAGCACCTGCTTTCCGAAGATGTCCGGATTATGAAGAACACGAAGGCTGAAGGAGGTTTCACCCTGCGCGATATGGAAAGGGAAGTAATTAAAACAACCTTGGCCAAGGCAGGCAACAATAAGAGTCTCACTGCTAAAAAACTCGGGGTCTCACGCCAGACCCTCTTAAATAAAATCAAGGAATACGGTCTCTAATCCGAACAGCCAACTACGGCGAATTGTCAAGTTATCGGACATACAGCAGCCCAACTCAAGTAGGATCCGGGGTTGGATCTACACTTTTTATTTCCGTTGGAAGTCCGGTGATTTTTCTTTTTCTTCCCAACCCTTTTCTCCCCTGTGTAAAAATAGGACGCTAACCTGTCGCAGCAGGTATTCAGATTGTCTAATTATTTGACATTTCAAAATCGATTCCGATGGGCGAATATGATCTTGTTGTAAAAATATATTGTATGATCAAATAGATATCTTGTTGTGTTGAAATATATTAACCATTGGCATGGTCTATGCTACAGGAGAGTAAAAGAAAAAACCTGAAGGTTCAGATGCGAACCGGGTCATTAAAAAAATACAAATTACTACAATGAAACAGTACTCTATTAAGGAGAAAATCATGAAAAAGACGATTTTGGCAACAGTTTTGGTTATTGGTCTGGCGACAGCCGGTCTTGCGTTCGCCCACGGTGGTGGATATGGCGGCGGTTATGGAATGGGCGGCGGTTACGGTATGATGGGCCCCGGCTATGGAATGGGCGGCGGCTACGGCATGATGGGCTCCGGTTACGGTGGGGGCGGTTACGGTATGATGGGATATGGCGGTGGTTACTCCTGTCCTGGCTATGGCTGGCATGGGGGCCAAAACAGCGGTCAAAATGGTTGGAACAACGAAAGGACCCAGAAATTTCTCAACGACACTGTCCAACTCCGCAAGCAGCTTAACGACAAGCGGTTTGAGTACCAGGAAGCCCTGAGAAACCCGCACACGACAAGGGAACAGCTGGCAAAGATCGAAAAGGACATGATCGACCTCCGAACCCAGGTCTGGGACAAGGCCCAGCAGGAACGATAAGCAGTTGAATAGATTCCTTTCTTATCAAGAGCAACCGGGCAGATATAATTAACAAATTCTCCTCCTACTTAGATCGGGCAGGCGGATCCTTGCTGCCCGGTAGTCTGCCATTCATTAGGTATTCGCCTTCCGATCTTCTCCGCTTCAACCCGGCCGTTTCAGCCGGGTTTTTGTTTGTTTAATGTACATCATTGAAAAAAACGTTGAGTTTTTCCGAAATGTTGGTTAGGTATCCTTTACCAAAATGCTACCTAGTTTCCATCCCGAAACGAGGGGTTTTCTTCTAAATCTAGGCGCGATGGCAAATTTAACCGGAGGCATATTGTTAATATTCCGAGGATTAAATTTGACGACGCAACGACGAGTTAGGAGAAAAGCGCCGTTTTCGGATGGAAACTAACTACAAGAACAAAAGGAGGTTTTTATGCGTGTCAGATTGATTGTCCTACTCATCGCTCTTCTAATCCCTTTCTCTGCCATTGCCAAAGAGAACAACGGAGGTGCGAGCGCGGCGTCCGTACAGGAACTAATAGCCGTCACACAGACAAAAAAATTGCTTGATAATGCCATGTCTCAAATGGATGGGTGGATGAAGTCCTCCATGAACCAGGCAATGGCTGGTAAAAAGCTTACGCCAGAGCAGGATAAAATTGCAACCGATATGCGGGCAAAGATGGTGGCTCTGTATAAGGAAGACATGTCATGGGACTCCCTGGAGCCAATGTTCGTTGACATATATAGGAAATCCTTTACGCAAAAAGAGATAGACGGGATGCTGACCTTCTACAAATCGGAGGCAGGCCAGGCTGTGATTGCAAAGATGCCGCTTGTCATGCAAAATACCATGCAGATTATGCGGAAAAAGATGGTGGCACTCATGCCGAAGATTCAGCAACTCGCCAGCGACTCGGTAAAAAAGATGAAAGAGCTCGAAAAACCGGCAAAAAAAACCAACTAATACTTTTAATAAATGTGGAAGTAGGAATTTTCACCTCCTCCATGTCTGTTGAAATATATCACTGGAATGTGGTGTTCAGCACAATGACTCCCCCGGCAACCGGAGTAGTCAACGTATGATTGTTTCCGCTTTCCCAAATCGTGTTGCCTTGACTGTCACGCTTCAAAAACTTGTATTGAAACCTGGTCGAGGCAGGGAGTGAAATAGTTGTAGTCCAGAGGGGATAACCTTTTGGTGTGAGTTTTATTCCAGCTGCAGGTACCCAATTACTGAGAAGAGGGTCGTCGCCAACGAGGTAGATATTTTCGCCCCAGTTGGTATCGGCCTTTACCTTAAGGGTTACGACGCATTGTGGTTTATCGCATGAGTATCGTTGGCAAACGACGGTGGGGGCATCGTTTTTACCATGGTTTATGGCTGCCACCAGATTGATATACTCGCCCATCGCCCAATTCAAAGGACGCATGGAGCCCGTTGCAGTTCCTGGTACATTTGGTGCTGGTGTCAGAGTCTCCCAATTTGCTGGATTAGCAGAGTTTTCGTTCCAAATTTGTTCAGGGATAAACCCGGCTTGTGAAGAGAAGGCTTTTAAGGTTAAAAGATACGGTTTGCCGGCTAATCCGTTCGATGTCTTCGCGATCTCATAAATTCCGAGCTCTGCTGTGAAGATAGGCCAGGGTCTGCCACGTCCGGTACCATTGAAATCTGAGCCGTCATTTGCTTCCCCGTAGCCATCGTAATTATAGCGGAAGCAAGCAGTTCCTTTTCCCGCAATACTTTGACAAAGGATATTATCGTATTCCGGAAGTGTTTCAAGAATAGTCCAATCATTTGCGCTCATGACCCCCATCCGGACCAGTTCGGTAAAACCCCCGTCTATAATATAACGCTCACCATGTTCCCCCGCCCCATTTTTGAAAGTCAGCATAACATTGTCGTCAGGGTCTTGGTTGTCGTTAATTCGAAGGTAATATTTACCGTTTCCGTGAAAGCCGGTAGTTGTAAACGTCCAATTTGCAACGTTGTTTCGCCATTCATCAGCCTTTTCCAAATAAAATTTCATGGCACCATGGTCATTTGCAGCAGAAGCAAGGTCAGCAGCGCAAACCAAACCGGCAATTTCGGCTGCGATGGTTGATGGAGAATAGCCGGGCATCTCTTCCCATCGTTCCTGATCTGTCCGAGGTCCATTATGTGCAATAAATTCTGCTGCTAGTTTGACCTTGGGCCAGAGGTCTACCCGATTGAGTTTCCACGCTAAAATGATCGGCATGGCGATTTCATCCATTTGCGTGCCGTTCCAGTAGGGTTGTCCGCTAATATAGCTGTTTTGAGGGAAGCGACCTGGACGTGAATAGGGGGCTTGGCCTCTTGTTGTCTGCATCTGTTTGGTGAAAAGGTAATCGACCGCCTGGTTTGCTGAGTCTCTATCTCCTGCAGCAATAAGGGCGCTGGCAAATTTGAAGAGGTCTCTTGCCCAGACTAAATGATAGCCGACCGGATTGCCATCACCTTGGGTTTCGCCCCAGGGGGTTCCGGAACCAGCTATCATTGCCCCGTTACTCTTATCTTGCATACTTTTTAGGCTCATTGCCGCCAGATAATATTGATCATCTGCAAGGCCATTTTGATTGTTGAGCTTTTGAGTATAGCCAATCCACTCATCTGTGTATTCTTTTTCAATCGCGTCAAGATCGCTATTGAGGGTTTCATTGGCTGTATTCATAGCGTTAGCTTCATTGTCTCCATAGGAAAGTACCACATCGAAGGAGATACTCTGGCCATTGGAATTGGAAAAATCGATCCAACCCATCTGAGCTACATTGCCGCTGTAGGCACCATCAAAATGCCAATCCATTTTCATATCATTATTTCCACTGAACAGGTCAGTAAAACCATCATTTTGGCCTACAAAGCCATTGGATACCATTTTTGTCCCGTTTACTTTTTTCCAAGGAATGGAAACAGCTAGTGCCGAGGCAGTAGAGTTAGGTTCTGAGGCTACGAGCATTGTTCGGCCAGAGCTGGTAAGGGTACGTGAGTTGTCGGCACCTCCCGGATTGTCACTACCACCTCCGGTATTATTGATTGCGGGGTTGTTGAGCAGGTAGATATTGTAATCCTTGACTGTTTTTCCAGGTTCAAGGGTTTGAAATGTAACCCGTTGAACCACAGAATTTCGTTTGGGATTGGTGAAAATTTTCTTTGAAATTTTCCATTTTCCACTAACAGCGCTGGTAGTTGCCAACCAGACTAAAGCACGCTTATTCACTAAGGATATGTCATGGTTTTGTCGTTTTTCCTCATCTCTCCATGTTTCAGCGGTATCAGTTACCAGAAATTGAAGATCAACGTTTTGCACGCAATCAAGGGTAGGGTAGAATATTTCCGTCAGTATTCCATCAGCCCCCGTGAAGTAGACCTTTGAATCCGAATTTAATGAGCCTCCTAGAAAATCCTTTGCTGCTGGAGCCCAAACGGAACGAGCTCCAGGCGCTCCGGGTGCATCAACAGCAAGACTTTGCCGGGGGGTGTTGAGGATACAGAGGAAAACTGCGAGCAAAACAATGAATGCTCTTGTATGTGCAGATTTTCTGCCATTGAATAATTTACTTAAGATATCAAGTTCTTTTGAATTGTCAGAAAAAATATCCCATGTGTTCATATTCTTTCTCCTTCGTATTCTGATCTAATTCCTTAGAGGCAGAAACAATTGTTTCCGCAGAAAAATGAACAGGCTGTCTGTTTTTGTTACATAGTTTCCATCCGAAAACGGCGCTTTTCTCCTAACTCGTCGTTGCGCCGTCAAATGTAATCCTCGGAATGTTAACAATATGCCTCCGGTTATATTTGCCATCGCGCCTAAATTAGAAGAAAATCCCTCGGTTCGGGATGGGAACTACATAGAAATCCGGATTTGTTCTGTACAAGATGGAGGTTAAAAACAGGAATGATACTTAAAAAACCTAGCAAATTTCACTCCATTTTTACGCATTCACATAAGCCTAAAGAATGACGATCTATTTGTGAAGAGGG
>Ga0210085_1000242_pt1 | contig 24434 bp, 25 predicted proteins | sample China_Galinas_PW_5_FD_184866 | JGI IMG/M metagenome (GOLD analysis project Ga0210085, IMG submission 184866) | Wetland microbial communities from San Francisco Bay, California, USA, that impact long-term carbon sequestration - China_Galinas_PWC_D1... | ecosystem: Environmental > Aquatic > Marine...
CCCGGCCGGCCCGCCGGTGCGCGACGACATCTCGCCCGCCTACCGCCGCTGGGCCTTCGAGTCGGCGGCGCTCGACCTCGCCCTGCGCCAGGCCGGCACCAACCTGGTCGAGGCGCTCGGCCGCGAGGCGCGCCCGCTCAACTTCGTCTGCTCGATGCGGCTCTCGCCGTTCGGCAGCGAGGAGCCGTCCTCGATCGAGCCGCTGCTCGCCCGGCTCGCCGTCTATCCGACCCTGCGCTTCAAGCTCGACCCGGTCAACGACTGGGACGACGAGCTGATCGCCGCCCTCGCCGAGACCGGCGCCGTCGACTCGCTCGACCTCAAGGGCTTCTACTCGGGCACCCCGGTCGACGTCGAGACCGACCCCGAGCTGTACGCCAAGCTGATCGAGGCCTTCCCCGACGCCTGGCTCGAGGACCCCGACGTCACCGCGGAGACCAGGCCGCTGCTCGACCCGGTCTCCGAGCGGGTCACCTGGGACGCACCGATCCACTCGATCACCGACATCGAGGCGATGCCGTGGTCGCCGCCGAAGACGGTCAACGTCAAGCCCTCGCGCTTCGGCTCGGTGCGCGACCTCTTCGCCGCCTACGACTACTGCGCCGAGCGCGGGATCGGCGCCTACGGCGGCGGCCAGACCGAGCTCGGCCAGGGGCGCGGCCAGATCCAGTACCTGGCCTCGGTCTTCCACCCGGACACCCCCAACGACGTCGCCCCCAGCGGCTACAACGACCCGGCCCGGGCGACCGCCCCGGGCCTCCCGCCCAGCCCGCTCGAGCCGGCCCCCGAGCCGCTCGGCTTCCGCTGGCGCATCTGACCGCGGTCGCATTTCCGCCCGCTATCCGGGCGAAAGTACGACCGCGGGGTGTTTGGCGGCCCTCATTGATGCTTCGGCCGACCGAAGGCGCCGCATCGGCTACGTTGGGTGCGCCCCGTCCCGCCGACAAGGAGCCGATTGATGTCTGAGAAGAGCTTCGCCGACGCACTCAACGAGCAGATCTCCAACGAGTTCGCCGCCTCGCAGCAATACGTCGGCGCCGCCGTCTACTACGACGCCGAGACCCTCCCCCGTCTCGCCGCCTTCTTCTACCGCCAGGCGCTCGAGGAGCGCGAGCACGCGATGATGATGATCAAGTACCTGCTCGACGTCGACGAGGAGGTGCGGATCCCGGACATCAATGCGCAGCTGACCAAGTTCGAGGACGGCAGCCACCCGGTGAAGATGGCGCTCGAGCAGGAGCAGCGGGTCAGCGACGAGATCTTCGCCCTGTTCGAGCTGGCCCGGGCCAACAAGGACTACCGCGCCGAGCAGTTCCTGCAGTGGTTCGTCAAGGAGCAGGTCGAGGAGGTCGCGCTGATGCACGACCTGCTCAACGTGGTCGAGCGCTCCAGGGACAACCTGCTGCTGGCCGAGGAGTACATCGCCCGCGAGAGCCTCGGCGAAGAGAGCACCGACCCGACCGCCCCGGCGGCGGCCGGCGAGTAGCCGCGGGGCGAGCGGCGCCGCGCCCGCCGGCCGGCGCCGCTCAGCCGAGCCAGCCGGCGCGGCGCCGCATCGTTTTGATGCGGCGGAACTCGGCGATGTCCTCGCGCAGGGCGGCCGGCGCGGGGGCGGGCAGGAAGCGAGCCGGCAGCGGCGACTCCGCCACGGTGCCTTCGCGGGCGCAGACCCGGTAGGCGCGGGCGCCGCGGCGGGCGGTCAGGGCCGAGGGCGCGTCCTCGCCCTCCCAGAGCAGCCCGGCGTAGTCGTCGAGGCCGTAGCCCGAGGGCATCCCTTCGCCGACCGCCTCCAGGTAGGTGGCGCGGCGCTCGGGCTCGTTGTTGTAGTGGACGCAGAGGCTGCCCGGCAGCAGCCCCAGCCCGGCCGCGACCAGGGGCTTGCCCGACGATTTCGTCACCCCGGCCTCGAACCAGCACATCGCGCCGGCGCTCTGCCCGGCGAGGACGATGCCGCGCCGCCAGGCGAGGCTGAGGATGGAGGCGATGTCGTGCGCCTCCCAGACCGCCAGGAGGTTGACCATGCTGCCGCCGCCGACGTAGATCAGGTCCTGGTCGAGGAGGTGGTCGCGCAGCGCCATCGGCCGCCGCCCGAGCCGGAAGAGGGAGACGTCGGAGGGCTCGCAGGAGCGCTCGCCGAAGGCGGCGTAGAAGCGGCCGATCTGCTCCGAGGTGTCGCCGCTGGCGGTCGGCAGGATGCAGATCCGCGGCCGTTCGCCGCCGCGCTCGGCGGCGAGCCGCAGCAGCAGCTCGGAGACCGCGCGGTCGGGCGGCCGCGAGCTGAAGTCGTGCCCGCCCAGGGCGAGGATGCGGCGCACCGGCGTCGCGGTCGCCGGCTGAGGCGAGCCGTGCTCGCCGCTGCCCCCGGCCGGGCCCATCAGGCGGGAACCGCGGTGGACAGCGCCTCGGGCAGCGGCGCGGCCGGGGCGCTGCCGCGATCGCCGAGGAAGGTGGTGGCGATCCGCATCTCCACCACCCGCTGTCCGGAACCGTCGAGCCGGTAGCCGCGCGCCTCGGGCCGGGAGGCGACCACCCTGCTCAGCTCATGGCCGGTGAAGTGCAGCGCGGCGCCGTCTTCGGCCGCGTAGCCGCCGCGCATCCCTTCGCGCAGGAAGTTGAGGTAGGCGTCGCGCCGCTGCGAGCCGCGCTCGTAGTGGACGCAGTTGCTGAACGGCAGCAGGCCGAGCCCCTCGAGCCGCTTCGGCTCCCCGTGGAAGCCGGTGACCGCCTCGGCGAACCAGCACAGCGAGCCGGCCGAGAGGCCGCAGAGGACGACCCCCGCTTCCCACGCCTCGCGCAGGATCGCGTCGATCCCGTGCGCCCGCCAGACGCCGAGCAGGCTGATCACGCTGCCGCCGCCGACGTAGATCAGGTCCTGGGAGAGGAGGTGGCGGCGCAGGTCCGAGGGCCCCTGCTCGCGGCGGAACAGGGAGATGTGGCTGGGCTCGCAGCGATGGGCGGAGAAGGCGCGGTAGAAGCGGACGATGTAGTGGTCGGCGTCGCCGCTGGCGGAGGGCAGGAAGCAGACCCGGGGACGCTCGGCCTCGGTCAGGCCCAGCACGTAGTCGTCGAGGAGCGGATTGCCGGACTCCATCGAGAAGCCGCCGCCGCCGAACGCGACGATCTGCCTGGGGATGGTCTTCATTACCCAATAGTGGCCGCGGCGGGGCGCGCCGTCGTTATCCAGCGGTCCGAACTTCGCGGCCACCCGCTCGCCCGCGTGTACAGGCCCTACCGGGGCGCGTAGGCGCGGCGCAGCTTGTCCCGGGCGCGGTGCAACCGCACCTTCACGGTGCCTTCCGGGATCCCCAGCCGTGTCGCGATCGCCGCCTGGGTCAGGTCCTCCTGGTAGCGCATCGCCAGCAGGCTGCGGTCGCGGTCGCTGAGCCGGCGCAGGGCGGCGTGCAGGTCCACCCGCTCGTCGGTGCCCACCACCCGCTCGTCCTCTTCGCCCTCCTGCAGCTCGATCGTCGCGGTCGGGTCGGGCCGGATCCGCGCGTGCTGGCGGAACGCCTCGTTGCGGACGATCGTCGCCAGCCACTGGTCGCGCCGCCCGGAATCCCGCAGGGTCGCCCGCCGACGCCAGGCGCGGAGCAGGGCATCCTGGGCTATGTCCTCGGCCTCGCTCGGATTGGTCGCGTAGCGGTAGGCCAGACGGAGGCAGACCCGGCGTGCCTCTCCCCACTCCCAGGCATCGGCTTTCCCATGACGATGCTGACTCGGAGCGCTGATCAAACGAACTTACATAACCGATGGGCGCTACGGGAACATAAACCGCTGAAACTCTTTTGATCCATGACCGGGTCTGAGATTCGATGGAGGCCGGGACTGCCGGGGAGGAGGGGCGCTGGGCGGAGATCGCCTACGAGGCGATCGCCCCTGTCTACGACGACTTCACCGCCCATCACGACTACCAGCTCTGGCTCGGCGAGCTGCTCGAGATCGCCGCGGCGCACGGGCTGCGCGGGCGCCGCCTGCTCGACGTCGGCTGCGGCACCGGCAAGAGCTTCATCCCGATGCTGGAGCGCGGCTGGACCGTGACCGCCTGCGACGTCTCGCCGGCGATGGTCGACTTGGCGCGCGAGAAGGTCGGCGACGCGGCGGAGCTGGCGGTGGCCGACATGCGGCAGCTCCCCCGGTTCGGCGAGTTCGACCTGGTCTGGTGCCTCGACGACGCGGTCAACTACCTGCTCGACACCGACGAGCTGACCCGGGCCCTGGCGGGGATGCGCGCCAACCTCGGGCCCGGCGGGCTGCTGATCTTCGACGTCAACCTGATCCAGACCTACCGCAACTTCTTCTCCGAAGAAGTCGTCGTCGAGCGCGACGGCCGCCGCCTGATCTGGCGCGGGCGCGGCAGCCCCGACCTCGCCCCCGGCTCACTGGTCGAGGCCAGCTTCGAGGTCGAGTCGCTGGAGGACGGCAGGACGGCGATCGCCCCGGAGCTGCACCGCCAGCGCCACTTCCTCGACGGCGAGATCCGCGACGCCCTGCGCGCCGCGGATCTCGAGCTGCTCGACTCCTACGGGCACGGCGAGGACGGGATCCCGGCCCAGCCGCTCGACGAGGAGAGCCACACCAAGGCGATCTACATCGCCTCCGAGGCGTAGACGGGGTCGGCCGCGGCCTCGGCGACCGCCTCCGCGGGATCCGCCGGGGAGCGCAGCACCGCCAGCGCGATCGCCACCGCACCGGCCACCAGGCCCGCGCCGACCAGGAAGGCGAGCTGGTAGCCGCCGGTCAGCGCCTCGGCGCCGCTGTCGCCGGCCGCGGCCAGCTTGCCGCTGCGCTCGGTCGAGAGCGTCGCCAGCACCGCCAGGCCGAGCGCCCCGCCGACCTGCAGCGAGGTGTTGACCAGGCCCGAGGCGAGGCCCGCCTCCTGCGGGCGCACCCCGGACATCGCCAGGCTCATCAGCGACGGGAAGGAGAGGCCGGCGCCGATGCCGATCAGCACCATCGAGGGCAGGACGTCGGCCAGGTAGCTGCCGTCGACCGGGATCCGCGAGAAGTAGAGCAGGCCGGCGGCGACCGCGGCCAGCCCCGGGATCAGCGTCGCCCGCGGCCCGAAGCGCAGGTTGAGCCGGGCCGAGAAGCCGAGCGAGAGGACGCCGATGATCGCGGTCAGGGGCAGGAAGGCGAGCCCGATCTCCAGCGGGGTGAAGCCGAGCACCCGCTGCAGGTACAGGGAGCCGAGGAAGAACATCCCGAACATGCCGGCGACCATCAGCGCCTGGATCGAGTTGGCGCCGCTGAGGTTGCGCGAGCGCAGGATCCGCAGCGGCACCAGCGGGTTGGCGGCGCGCATCTCGCAGGCGAAGAAGCCGGCGAGCAGGGCGACCGCGGCGGCGCCGAAGCCGAGCGTGTGGGCGGAGGCCCAGCCGTAGTCGGTCGCCTCGACGATCGTGTAGACGCCGAGCATCAGGGCGGAGACGATCAGCGCCGCGCCGGGCAGATCGGCTCCCTTGGCGATGCCGAGCCCGGCGTCGCGCTCGATCACGCGGACCGCCATCACGCCGGTGGCGACGGCGATCGGCAGGTTGACGAAGAAGATCCAGCTCCAGTTGATCGCCTCCGTGATCGCGCCGCCGGCGAGCAGCCCGATCGAGCCGCCGGCGGAGGCGACGAAGCTGTAGACGCCGATCGCTTTCGCCTGCTCCCGGGGCTCCGGGAACATGGTCACGATCATCCCGAGGATGACCGCGGAGGTGAGGGCGCCGCCGATGCCCTGGGCGAAGCGGGCGGCGACCAGGACCTCCTGGCTGCCGGCCACCCCGCAGGCCAGCGAGGCGAGGGCGAAGAGGGTGAGGCCGAAGAGGAAGACGTTGCGCCGCCCCAGCAGGTCGCCGAGGCGGCCGGCGAGCAGGAGCAACCCGCCGAAGGCGATCAGGTAGGCGTTGACGACCCAGGCGAGGCTCGACTGCGAGAAGCCGAGGTCGTCCTGGATCGAGGGCAGGGCGACGTTGACGATGGTCGCGTCGAGGACGATCATCAGCATCCCGGCGCAGAGGACTACGAGGGCGATCCAGCGGGATCGCTCGGACGAGGGATTGACTTGGTCTAGGCTGTTGCTATTGGTGAATGACATGGGATCGTCACTGTAGCAGTGATTATCTAGGGTGTATTTATAATCTGTTAACGAGGGATCTATGAACCCAGCGAAAGCAGAACCCGCCCCATCGCCGACGGGGTCGATCGGCCTCATCACCCAGCTCTCCCGCGTCGTCTTTCGGCGCGCCACCGAGGACCTGCTCGGAATGCGGCTCAAGCAGCTGATCGCCCTCGACCACCTGCACCGCAACCAGGGCTGCCTGCAGCAGGCGCTCGGCCAGACCCTGATGCTCGACCCCAACAACTGCGTGATCCTGCTCAACGACCTCGACGAGCGCGGCTACGTCGAGCGGCGCCGCGACCCGGCCGACCGCCGCCGTCACCTGGTCGAGGTCACCCCCGAGGGCGTCGCCGCCCTGAAGGCGGCCGAAGCGCGGCTCGACTCGCTGGAGAACGAGGTGCTCGGCAACCTCGACCCCGGCGAGCGCGAGCAGCTCCGCGAGCTGCTCGCCAAGGCGCTGACGGGCCAGGAGTCCTGGCTCTGCGAACCGGACCCGGGCGCGAGCTGAGCGACGCGGCTCAGGCCGGGACGAGCCGGGCGAAGTACCCGAACCAGTTGCCGGAGCGCTCCTCCACGCGCAGACCGGCCGCCTCGCCCTGGCGCTGCAGGGCGGCGCGGGTGGTGAAGTGAGGATCGCCGAACAGCTCGCCGACGACCAGCCGGCCGCCGGGCCGCAGGACGCGGGCGATCTCGCGCAGCGCGGCGCCGGAGTCGGGGATCTCGCCGAGCACCGCGACGAGGACGACGGCGTCGACCGAGTCGTCCTCGTAGGGAAGGTCGGTGGCATCGCCCCGGGTCGGCGCGAGGTTGGCGACGCCGCGCTCGGCCGCCGCCGCGATCACGTGGTCGAGGAACTCCTGCTGGAGGTCGAACAGCTCGAGCCGCCCGCCCGGGGCGATCCAGGCAGCGAGGTCGAGGCTGTAGTAGCCGGTGCCGACACCGATCTCCAGGACCCGCTCGCCCGCCTCCGGCCGCAGCACCTCGCGCAGACGGTCACGGGTGATGATCGGGTGCGGTGCTTCGACCCAGAAGCGCTGGCCGTAGGGACAGGCCGAGGGGTTCTTGCGCCACCAGAGCGCGGCGCCGACGGTGGCGGCGGCAACGGCCCCCAGCAACAGCCGGGCCCGCATCGTCAGTCGCCGAGGCCGAAGCCGACCCGGTGCTCGCCGGAGCCGATCCGCAGGAAGGCGACCTTGCCGAGGTAGAGGGCGATCACGCCGTCCTCCGTGTGGAGGTCGTGCCAGCCGCCCTTCTCGAGCTGCTTGCGAAGGTCCTTGAGGTCGTCGTCGGCGAGCCGGGCGGTGATCACCTGGCCGCCCTCGAAGCCGATCTCGACGCGCTGCGCCTCTGCCATCAGTGTCCTCCCGCCGGTTCGACGATCTCGGTCAGCACCCCGCCGGTCGAGCGGGGGTGCAGGAAGGCGACGCGGCTCTCGCGGATGCCGATCCGCGGCTCGCCGTCGATCAGCTTGACGCCGGCGGCCGAGAGCCGCTCCAGCGCGGCGTCGATGTCGTCGACGGCGTAGGCGACGTGGTGCAGCCCGGGGCCGTTCTTGGCCATGAACCTGCCGACCGGCGTCTCCGGGCCGAGCGGCCGCAGCAGCTCGACGTGCCCGTCGCCGACGTCGAGCAGCACAGCCTCGACGCCCTGGGACTCGACCGTCTCGCGGTGCACGAGCTCCATCTCGAAGCTGCCCTCGTAGAGGGCGACTCCCGCCTCGATGTCCTCGACGGCGACGCCGACGTGATCGATCCTTCCAAGCACGGGCCGGAGTCTATGCGGCCGGCGGCACCGGGTCCTCGCCGCCCGGCTCGACCCGCAGGATCTCGGCCAGCGCGGCGAGGCCGACCTCGAGCTGCTCGGGGGTCGGCTCGCGGGTCGCGAGGTGGCGCTGGATCTCCCGGCCCGGGGTGTGGAAGGCCTCGGCCAGCGGCTCGCCGTGGTGGCGGTCGCTCCAGGCGAACATCTCGACCGCGACCGAGGCGCCGGCCAGCCCGACCGCGGCGCGCGCCGGGGCGCTCGGCCGCTCGACCGCCCGCTCCAGCAGCACGGTGCCGGCGGCCGAGAGGGCCATCATCGGGACGATCAGGTTGGAGCCGCAGCGGTCGTGCTCCTTGGGCACCGAGGCGACGTCCTCGATCCCCTGCTCGTAGGCGGCGATCGCCTTGTGCTCGACCCCGTGGTAGGCGGCGAGGTCGCGGTCGAGCAGCGCCACCGCGGCCGGCACGATCCCGATCGCCTGCGCCAGGGTCTCGCGCAGCGCCGTCGCCGGGCGGCGGCGCAGCAGCCCGGTCAGCGCCAGGGTGGCGCCGACGGCGCCCAGCACCCGCCAGTCCTCGAACGGCAGCCGGGCCGCCGGCAGGCGGCGCCGGGCGAGCGGCAGCACCGCCATCGCCTCGGCCAGTTTGACCGGGCCGCGCAGGCCGGGGGCCTTGGCGACCAGGCCCGGGGCCAGCTCCGGTTTCGGCGCCGAGCCGACTTCGATCCCGCCGTCCGGAGTCCGGACCGCGGCCGCCCAGTGGGTCGGCCCGTGGATCAGCAGCCCGTTGCGGAGGGCCATGCCCCCCAGCCGCAGCCGCGTCTTCTGCTCGGCATCGGTCACCGAGCAGAAGATACGCGGTCGCGGTGCTCAGCCGGCGATGCCGTAGGCGGCGACGGTGCCGCTCACCTCGTAGGCGACGAGCAGCATCGGCTCGCCGGTCGGGCTCTTGTCGGCGGGGACGAACTCCATGCCCTCCGGGCCGAGGTCGTCCTCGCGGGTGTCGATCCAGCCCGCGAACTCGGCCTCGCCGGGACGGGAGGAGAGGTCGAAGGCGTAGATCGTGCCGCTGCGCTCGGCGCCGAGGAAGGCGTAGGTGTGGCCCCCGACGACGCCGGTCGTCACCGCCTCGGGCTCGGGGCCCTTGTTGTCGGAGCGCTTGTCGATCGAGCCGCCGTCGTTGTCCTTGTTGTAGTTGGCGGGATCGAGCGAGGCGGAGAGCTGCTCGAGCTGGTCGCCGGTGTCGTAGACCATCCGCCCCGACGCGTCCAGCAGCGACATCGAGCGGCCGCCGAAGGCGTAGAGCTTCTCGTAGAGGCCGTCCTTGTTTTCGTCGCCGAGGGTGGTGGTCACGGTCAGCCGGCCGAGCGCCTCGTTGTCCTCGGTGCCGGCCGGGAACACGGCCGGGTCGAGCGGCAGGTCCTTGACCCGCGACTCCTCCGAGAAGAAGTCGTAGTCGCGCGAGTCGCCCTCGTTCGCGGTGGCGACGAAGGTGCGGGTGACGTAGCGCGGGCCGTGGCCCCCGTGGTGGCCGTGACCGTGGCCCTTGCCGTGGCCCTGGTGATGGCCATGGCCCCGGCTCTTGCCGTGACCGCGGTTACGGCCGTGACCCCAGCCCTTGCCGTGACCCCAGCCCTTGCCGCGGGCGCGGGCGCGGAACCAGCCGCCGTGACCGCGGACCGGGACCCGGACGGTGAAGGCCGCGACCGAGTCCGGCTGGTACATGCCGAGCACGTTCGGGTGGGTCTCGATCGTCGCCGCGCCGTCCTTGTCGGTGGCGTCGAAGCCGTTGCCCGGCAGGCCGTGGTCCTTGAAGCCGAGGCTGCGGACGACGTCGAAGCGGGCGCGGCGGATGTCGAGCACGGCGACCGCGTTGGCCTCCTGGATCGAGACCCAGGCGCGGTTGCCGGCCGTGGTGATGTACTCGGGCTCGAGGTCCTGGGCGACGGTCGAGCCGGGGGTGAAGACGCGGACCGGGCCGGCCAGCGGCACGCCGCCGAAGCCGGCGGTGCGGATCCACGGATGTTTCAGGCCCCATCTCAGGTCGATCACCGTGACCGAGCCCTCGGGGTCGACCGAGCCGTCGTCGGCGGGCTCGCCCTCGTTGGCGACCAGCAGGTAGCGGTCGCGCTTCGCGGTCGTGACCATGTCGGGCAGCGGCCCTGCCGGGTAGCTGGCGACGTGCCCGCCGTCGACGTCGAAGACCTCGACGCTGCCCGGGTCGCCGACTTCGGCCGCCTCGACCGCGACGGCGACGAAGCCGCCGAAGCGGGGCGAGAAGACGACGCTGTTGGGGCCGTCGCCGTAGGGGCTGAGGTCGACCTGGAACAGCGCCGCCGGAGCGGTCGGGTCGGAGAAGTCGTAGACGTCGAGCTGGTCGTTGTCGGAGTCGGTGACGAAGGCGCGCTCGCTGCGCGGGTCGTAGGCCGCGATCTCCGCGGTCGACTCGCCGCCGGCCGGGGTGCGGCCGAGCAGGTCGATTTCGAGCGGGGCCGGCGCCGCGAAGGCGCCCGGCGCCGCGGCCGCGAGCACGGCGAAGGCCAGGATCGTGAGGTGGAGCAGCTTGGGCTTTTTCATGACCCGACCGTTTCGCGAGGGCGCCCGGCCGGTGTTGGCGAGCTGTTGCCCGGTTGTGACGAAGGTGTGAAAAAGCGAGGGCGCCGAGTCCAGTCAGCCTCGGCGCCCTCTCCCCCCTGTGTAATTACCGGCCGGAGACCCCCAGTCCAGGCCTCCGGCCGGTGATCGGCTCTCCCTGGCTCTAGCTTGGAAAGCCGCCCCTTGAAACACGGCCTTACCGATGAAGTTGCGCCGCGTTTCTCACCCGCCGAGGCGGCGGCGCAGCTCCGCGAGCCGGCGGCCGAGCTCGGCCTCGAAGCCGCGCTCGGTCGGCTCGTAGAAGCGGCGGCCGCGCAGCTCCTCGGGCAGCAGCGGCTGGTCGCTGACCCCGCCCGGCTCGTCGTGCGCGTAGCGGTAGCCGCTGCCCCGGCCGAGCTGCTCGGCGCCGGGGTAATGGGCGTCGCGCAGGTAGTCGGGCGGGGTCCGGGCGCCGCCGGCGCGGACCTCGGCCCGGGCCGCCGCGAGCGCCTTGTAGGAGGCGTTCGACTTCGGCGCGAGGGCGAGGTGGACGGTCGCCTGGGCGAGGTTGAGGGCGCACTCGGGGAGGCCGACCCGGTCGACCGCACGGGCCGCCGCATCGGCGACCAGCAGCGCCTGCGGGTCGGCGTTGCCGATGTCCTCGGAGGCGAGGATCACCATGCGGCGGGCGATGAAGCGCGGATCCTCGCCGCCCTCCAGCATCACCGCCAGGTAGTAGAGGGAGGCGTCGACGTCGGAGCCGCGGGTCGCCTTGATCCAGGCGGAGACGAAGTCGTAGTGGCGGTCGCCGGAGCGGTCGTAGTCGACCGCCTTGCGCTGCAGCGCGTCCTCGACCGCGGCGACGTCGACCTCGCTCCCGCCGGCACGCTCGGCCGCCCGCTCCAGGGCGGAGAGCGCCACCCGGGCGTCGCCGCCGCTGCGCTTCGCCAGCATCGCGATCGCCTCGTCGGCGACCGGCGGCGGCGCGGCGATGCCGCGCTCGGGGTCGGCGAGGGCGCGGCGCAGCAGCTCCTCGACCCGGGCCGGCTCCAGCGGCCGCAGCTCGTAGACCTGGCAGCGCGAGAGCAGCGCCGAGTTGACCTCGAAGTAGGGATTCTCCGTGGTCGCCCCGATCAGGGTGACGAGGCCGTCCTCGACCGCCGGCAGCAGCGCGTCCTGCTGGGCCTTGTTGAAGCGGTGGATCTCGTCGAGGAAGAGGATCGTCGGCCGCCCGGCCCCGCGCCGCCGCTCCCGCGCCCGCTCGACCACGGCGCGGATCTCGGCTTTGCCGGCGTTGACCGCTGACTCTTCCTCGAACGCCCCTGCGGCGCCGGCGGCGGCGATCCGCGCCAGCGTCGTCTTGCCCGCCCCCGGCGGCCCGTAGAGGATCGCGCTGTGCGGGCGGCCGCTCTCGATCGCGGTCCGCAGCGCCGAGCCCGGGCCGAGCACGTGCTCCTGCCCGATCACCTCCCCCAGCGCCCGCGGCCGCATCCGCACCGCCAGCGGCGCCCCGGGCGGCGGCGCCTGACCCGCGGGGGCGTCCGGCGCGTCCTCCGGCCCGGTGTCGAAGAGCTGATCGGCCACTGGCCCTGAGTATGGAGGAGCCAGTGGCGGGCTAAGCCGGAAGCGGGTCGCCGGCCGAGTCGCGAACCTCGACTCGGGCGGGAGTCCCGTTCTCACCGGGCTCGATCACGACCTCGTCCCCGTTGGGGAAGACCAGGACGACGGGGTCGCCTTCCGCCAAGACGCGGCTTGCCTTCGCGCCGTGTTCCCGATCGTCCGCGGCAATGAAGTGCGTCCGGTTCGGATACCGGTCCGCGACTTGGTCGTCCTGTCCCCAGGCGACCATCTTCTCGACGATCAGATCCGACGCCTCAATCCGGCTCATGACGCTTGCCATTGTCTCACCATCTCTCCCGCCTCCCTCTTCGCCTTGGCGATCGCCGCCGCCATCGCCTCGTTGGGAGACGCAAACTCCATAATCAGGGGATCCTGCTTGCCGCCACCCCGCGTGTAGATGTGCTCGTGATGCTCGTGCACTGAATCCGCGTTGTCCCACAGTCTCACCGTATGCAGCTTGCCCTCCTCGACGACCTCGAGCGTGACCGCGTACGAGAACGGAGGCGGCGGGGCGCTGCGGCGGTAGCGGATATGGGCTCGCCGCAACGCCTTCACCTCGTGGAACGTCTCGCGCCATGGCGCGCGCCCGGTTCTCGATCGGTTCGGGTCGATGTCCTCCCAGGTGATCACCGAGAGAAACTCTCCCCCTCCCACCCCTCCGGGTCGCCCTAGAATCGACTCATGGAGAGCGCTACGCAGGTACAGGGGAACGTGTCAACTTCGAGGCTGGAGTCGTTCAGCCCGGCGACCGGCGAGTCGGTGGGGACGGTGCCGACGATCACGGCCGAGCAGGTGCAGGGGGTGGTCGACGACGTCGCCCGCGTGCAGCCCGCCTGGGCGGAGCTGCCGCTGCGGACCCGGGCCGGCTACATGCGGCGGGTCGCCGACGCGCTGCTCGACGACGTCGACGAGATCGCCGAGCTGCTGGTCCGCGAGCAGGGCAAGCCGCGCGCCGAGGCCTACACGATGGAGCTGCTGCCGACGATCGACGCCCTGCACTGGTGCGCCAAGGCCGGGCAGAAGGTGCTGGCGCCGGAGAAGGTGCGGATGACCCAGGCCTTCGCCCTGACCAAGCGCGCCCATTTCTCCTACGAGCCGCTCGGGGTGGTCGGCGTGATCGCCCCCTGGAACTACCCGTGGTCGATCCCCTTCGGCGAGATCGCGATCTCGCTGATGTCGGGCAACGGGGTCGTGCTCAAGCCGGCCAGCCTGACGCCGCTGCTGGGCGAGCGGATCCGTCAGGTCTTCGAGAAGGGCGGGCTGCCGGAGGGCCTGGTCCGGGTCGTGCACGGCGGCGGCGCGGTCGGCGACGCGCTCGCCCGCTCCAGCGTCGCCAAGGTCTTCTTCACCGGATCGGTCGAGGTCGGCCGCCGGGTCGGCGAGGTCTGCGCCGCCGCGCTCAAGGGCAGCGTCCTGGAGCTGGGCGGCAAGGACCCGATGATCGTCTGCGAGGACGCCGACCTCGACAACGCGGTCGCCGGGGCGCTCTGGGGCGGCTTCGCCAACGCCGGCCAGACCTGCTCGGGCGTCGAGCGGGTGTACGTGATGCGCGAGGTCGCCGACCGCTTCCTCGCCGGGGTCGTCGCCGGGGCGGAGCGGATGCGGGTCGGCGACCCGCTCGAGTGGGAGACGGAGATCGGGCCGATGACCTCCGAGGACCAGTTCGGGATCGTCGCCGAGCTGATCGACGACGCGGTCGCCTCCGGCGCCGAGAAGCTCTGCGGCGGGCCGGTCGAGGTCGCCGGGATGAGCGGCAGGTTCGTCGCCCCCACCGTGCTCACCGGCGTCGGCCACGAGATGCGGATCATGCGCGAGGAGATCTTCGGCCCGGTCCTGCCGGTCGTCGTCGTCGACTCCGAGGAGGAGGCGATCGCGCTGTCCAACGACTCCGAGTTCGGCCTCGGCGCCTCGGTCTGGACGACGGACAAGCTGCGCGGCGGCCGCATCGCCCGGCGCCTGGAAGCCGGCTCGGTCTGGGTCAACGACCACGTCTTCAGCCACGGCACCTGCCAGTGCTCCTGGGGCGGCGTGAAGGACTCCGGGGTCGGTCGCACCCACTCCAAGTTCGGCTTCTACGAGAACGTCAACGTGAAGATGAACGTCTGGGAGCCCGGCCTCGCCCGCGACGTCTGGTGGCACCCCTACGACCGCACCATGGGCGAAGCGATCCGCGCCTCGGCCAACCTCCTCTACGGCAGGGGGGAGGCGCGGGCGAAGGCGCTGCGCGACGGCGCCGTGCCGATGCTCAAGGTCGGCCGCCGGATGCTGCGCAAGCGGCAGCGCTGAGGCACCGGGCGGCGGCACGCCAGGCGCGTTCGTCCGGCGATCCCGAACAAACGCGCCTGGCACCGGGAGGTCAGGGGATGGTGACCTTGCGGGAGACGGCCTTTTCGCACTGGTAGATCGGGCCGGCGGTGCCCTCGTAGGTCGCCGGCGCGACCGCGTAGAACGTGGCCGGGATTTCGACGCTGGTGTAGAGCTTGGCCTCGTCGACCTTCCAGAACCCGTCGGCGTCGGCGGTGGTCGTCATCACCACGCCGTATCCGTTGGCCTTGATCAGCACTTCGCGCTCGGAGACGCAGTTCGCGTCGCCGGCCCGGACCCTGCCCTGGTAGGCGACGTTCGCCATCCAGAGGTTCGAGCTGACCCGGACCGTCTGGCCCGGTTCGGCCGCCGAGGCGGGGATCGCCACGGTCCGCGAGACCGACTTGAGGCAGTTGTAGATCGGGCCGGCGGTGCCCTGGTAGACCTGCGGGGCGACCGCGTAGAGCTTCGCCGGGACGGAGAACTTTGAGTAGAGCCTGGCCTTGTTCACCTTCCAGGCGCCGTCCGCGTCGGTGAAGGTGCGGTCGATCGTGCCGTAGCCGTTGGCCTTGATCAGCACTTCGCGGTTCTCCACGCAGTTCGCGTTCGAGGCCCTGACCTTGCCCTGGTTGCCCTTGCTCGCGATCCAGGTGTTGGCGCTCACCTTGACGACCTGGCCGGGACCCGCGGCCGCCATGGCCGCCGGAACCGCGATCGCAAGCGTGGCGAGCAGCGTGCCGGCAAGCACGGTCGCCCGTTTCCTCTTCCTCATCCAGCTCTCCTCTCGGGGGGTTTGGGGGGGTGCGCGTTGCTGAGCTGGCCAGCGCGGGGGCACCCTAGTCGATGCCGAGGCATCACAATCCGGGCTGATGCCCCCTGAGCAGGAGAAAGGCACACCGGCCGTGGCCGTCGCCGGGCTGCGGCGCGACTACGGCGACCGCCCCGCCATCGACGGGCTCGGCTTCGAGCTCGAGGCCGGCGCCTCGCTGGTCGTGCTCGGCCCCAACGGGGCGGGCAAGACGACCCTGCTGCGGATCCTCGCCACGCTGCTGCGGCCGAGCGCGGGCGAGGTCCGGGTGCTGGGTTGCGAGCTGCCGAAGGAGGCCTGGAAGCTGCGCGGCCGGATCGGCTACCTCGGCCACGAGCCGCTGCTCTACCGCGACCTCAGCGGCCGCGAGAACCTGCGCTTCCACGCCCGCCTGCACGGGCTCGCCGGGGACGAGGCGGCGGCGCGGATCGACTCGGTGCTGGCCGCGACCGGGATGGAGCGCCGCGCCGAGAGCCGCGTCGCCGAGCTCTCGGCCGGGATGCGCCAGCGGCTGGCGATCGCCCGCTGCGTCCTGCACGAGCCCGAGCTGCTGCTGCTCGACGAGCCCGACTCCAACCTCGACGCCGAGGGGCGCGAGCTGGTCCGCGGCCTGATCGGCCCCGGGACCGGGCGCACCAGGGTGGTCGTCACCCACGACCCCGACCGCTTCCTGCCCGAGGCCGACCGGGTGCTGCGCCTGGGGATCGGCGAGCGGGCGGCGGTCGCGTGAGCCCGCCGCGCCCCGGGGGAGGCACCCGGTGACCCCCTCGCGCACCGCCTTCGCCGCGATCCTCGGCAAGGACCTGCGGACCGAGCTGCGCACCCTGCAGTCGCTGCCGGCGATGGCCCTCTTCGCGGTCACCACCTTCGTCATCTTCCGCTTCGGGCTCGACCGCACCAGCCTCGCCGGCAGCCTCGCCTCCGGGGTGCTCTGGGCGACCCTGCTGTTCGCCGCGGTGCTCGGCATCAACCGCCTCTTCATCGCCGAGCGCGAGGAGGGCGGCTTCGACGCGATCCGCCTCGCCCCGATCGACCGCTCCACCCTCTTCGCCGCCAAGGCCGCGGCCCTGGTCGTCTACCTCGCCGCGCTGGAGCTGGTCACGGTGCCGATCTTCGCGCTCTTCTTCCTCGACACCGCGGCCGGCCTGCTCCCCCTGCTCGCCGTGCTCCTGCTCGCCGACCTCGGCCTCGCCGCGACCGGCACCCTGATCTCCTCGATGGCGGTCAACTCGCGCGCCCGCGACCTGTTGGTGCCGCTCGTCCTCCTGCCCCTGGTGGTGCCGATGATGATCGCCGCGACGGGCGCCACCGAGCCGCTGCTGGCGGCGGGCGGCCCCGGCTACGACCGCTTCGGGAGCTGGCTTTTGGTGCTCGGTCTATACGATCTGGTCTTCGGCCTGCTCGGCTACGCGGTATTCGACTTCCTCCTGGAGGACTGAGCCGCCTACGGGCCCCGCACGACCCACCCGGCGCGACGCATGTACGGCAAAGGACTGAGACCACTTTCGATCGCCACCGCGGCGATGCTCGCGGTGTCCCTCGCGCTGGTCTTCTTCTACGCCCCGCTCGACGCCGACCAGGGCTTCGTCCAGAAGATCTTCTACATCCACGTGCCGCTCTCGATCGTGGCGCTGGTCGGGTTCGTGGTCGGCGGCGTCTTCGCGATCGCCCACCTGCGCAGCGGCAACTCGCGCTGGGACGCCTACTCCTACGTCTCGATCCACATGTCGGTGATCTTCGGCGCCGCGGTGCTGATCACCGGCGCGATCTGGGCCAAGGCCTCCTGGGGCCACTGGTGGGTCTGGGACGAGCCGACCCTGGTCAGCTTCCTGATCGTCTTCCTCATGTACGCGACCTACTACCCGTTCCGCTACGCGATCGAGGACCGCGACCGCCAGGCCCGCTACGCCTCGGTCTTCGCGATCACCGCGGGCGCCTTCGTGCCGCTCAACTTCGCCGCGGTGCGGATGGCCCAGAGCCTCGTCCACCCGCGCACCTTCGGCACCGCCAACGGCGGCCTGCCGGGCGAAATGATGTTCGTCTTCCTCGTCTGCCTGGCGACGGTCGCCCTGCTCTGGGTGACCCTGGTCAAGTTCGAGCTGACCGCGAAGAGCGCCTCGGGCCAGATCAAGCGGCTGCGGCGCGCCCTCGACGCGCCCGACAGCCGGGCCGGCTCGCGGATCGCGCCGGAGGTCGGCTGATGCCTCCGCTCGCCGGGCTGACCGTCCTCTTCGGCGCCCCGGCGCTGCCGCTCGACGAGGCCGGCAAGTACGTCGCCGGCGCCTACATCGTCTTCGCCGTCCTGCTCGTCGTCTACGTCGCGATCATGGCCTTCAAACTGCAGCGGATGGAGCGTGAACTGAGCGAGCTGGCGAGCTTCGCCGAGACCCGGAACGACGGCGACCGATGAGTGAGCTGATCGCTCTCGGCATCTCCCACAAGACCGCGCCGCTGGAGCTGCGCGAGCGGCTCTCGCTGACCGAGGGGCGCGCCGTCGGCGCCCTCGGCGAGCTCACAGCCAGCCCCCAGATCCAGGAGGCGGCGGCGATCTCGACCTGCAACCGGACGGAGCTCTACCTGATCGTCTCCGACCCGGTCGAGGCCGAGTCGGCGGCGCTCGGCATCCTCTCCCGCAAGGCGGAGATCCGACCCACCGAGCTGATCGGCCACCTCTACTCGCTGCGCTCCAGCGACGCCGCCCGCCACCTGATGCAGGTCACCGCCGGGCTCGACTCGATGATCGTCGGCGAGGCCGAGATCCAGGGGCAGGTCAAACGCGCCTACGAGCTGTCCCTGGTCGAGGGCGGCACCGGCCCGATCCTCAACCGGCTCTTCCGCGCCGCGCTCGCCGCCGGCGGCCGCGCCCGCGAGGAGACCGGGATCAGCGAAACCGGCGTCTCGGTGCCCTCGGTCGCGGTCGAGCTGGCGCAGCGCGCGCTCGGCGACCTGGCCGAATGCGAGGTGCTGGTGATCGGCGCCGGCGAGACCGCCGAGCTGGTCGCCAGGGCGCTGGTCACGCGCGGCGTGCACACCGTCTTCGTCGCCAACCGCCACTACGACCGGGCGATCGGGCTGGCGCAGCGCTTCGAGGGGACCGCGGTCCGCTTCGAGGAGCTGCCCGAGCGGCTGGCGGGGGCCGACATCGTCGTCTCCGCCACCAACTCGCCGCACCACATCGTCGAGAGCGACGACCTGCGCACGGTGATGGTGGGGCGCGAGCGGCCGCTGCTGGCGATCGACATCGCCGTGCCGCGCGACATCGACCCGGACTGCCGCGAGGTGCCGGGGGTCAGCGTCTTCGACATCGACGACGTCCAGCAGATCGCCGAACGCAACGCCAGCGGCCGCGAGGCCGAGGCGCGGCGGGCCGAGCTGATCATCGAGGCCGAGCTGGACCGGTTCGAGCGCTGGCTGGCGGCGCTGGAGGTGGTGCCGACGATCGCGGCGCTGCGCGAGCGCGGCGACGAGGTGGTGCGGCGGGTGATGGCCGAGAACGAGAAGCGCTGGGAGAGCCTGGGCGAGGCCGACCGCGAGCGGATGGAGGCGATGGCGAAGGCGATCGCCTCGCGGCTGCTGCACGAACCGACCGTGCGCCTGCGCCGCGCCGCCGGCGAGGAAGACGCCTACAACTACGTCAGCGCCCTGCGCGACCTCTTCGGCCTGGATCTGCGGACCGAGCCGGAGGGGGCGGAAGGCAAGGGGAAGGTCACCGAGCTGCGGAAGAGCGGTCGGGGCGCCGGCTCCGCGTAAAGGCCTGTTCGGCAGGGGTTCCGCTTAACTTTTTCGAGATCGAGCACCGGCCGTCCGAGATTCACTGCGGCGAAAAAGTACAAGACGCTCCACCCCTGCCGAACAGGCCTTTCATCGACACTCTTCTGATGATTCGAATCGCGACCCGAGGAAGCAAGCTGGCGCTGACGCAGGCGCGGTGGGTGGGTGGGCTGCTGGGTGACGTGGAGCTGGTCGAGGTTTCCTCGGATGGGGAGGCGGGGGACAAGGCGCGGTTCGTGCGTGGGGTGGAGCGGGCGCTGCTGGAGGGCGAGGCGGAGCTCGGGGTGCACTCGGCGAAGGACCTGCCGGGGGAGATGCCGGACGGCCTGGCGATCGCCGCGGTGCCGCCGCGCGAGGACCCGCTCGACGTCTGGATCGGCCCGGGCGGCTCGCTGGCCGAGGCGCCCGAGGGGGCGCGGGTCGGCACCGCCAGCCTGCGCCGCCGCGCCCAGCTGCTGGCCGTGCGTCCCGACCTGCGGGTCGAGGAGCTGCACGGCAACGTCGACACCCGCCTGCGCAAGCTCGCCGAGGGGGAGCTGGACGCGATCGTGCTCGCCGCCGCCGGCCTGCGCCGGCTCGGCCGCGAGGGGGAGATCGGCTTCGCGATCCCGGCCGCCGAGATGGTCCCGGCCGCCGGCCAGGGGGCGCTCGCCCTGCAGGTCCGGACCGAGGACACCGCGACCGCCGCCGCGGCCGGGACGGCCGGCGAGGAGCGCGCCTTCGCCGAGCTGACCGCGGAGCGCACCGCCGTGGCGCTGCTGGAGGCGACCTGCGCCAGCCCGGTCGGCATCCACGCCCGCCTCGATGCCGACCGGCTCGCGATCGACGCCTTCGTCGGCCTCCCCGACGGCAGCGAGTGGCTGCGCGACCGCTTCGAGACCATCGACACCTTCGACCCGGCCGCCGCCGGCGCCGAGCTCGCCGAGCGCCTGCTCGCCGCCGGCGCCCGCGACCTCCTCGACCGCGCCGAGGCCCTGGCATGACCGCCCGGGCGGGAGTCGTGTACCTGGTCGGGGCGGGGCCCGGGGACCCGGGGCTGATGACGGCGCGCTCGCTGGAGCTGATCGCGGCCGCCGACGTCGTCTTCTACGACCGCCTGATCCCGCCGGGGGCGCTCGACGGGGCGCGCGCCGACGCCGAGGCGATCTACGTCGGCAAGCAGCCGGGCGTGCCCTCGGTCCCGCAGGAGGAGATCGGCGAGCGGCTGATCGCCGCGGCGCGGGAGGGGCGAAGTGTGGTCCGGCTCAAGGGCGGCGACCCGTTCGTGTTCGGGCGCGGCGGCGAGGAGGGCGAAGCGCTGCGCGCGGCCGGGGTCGAGTTCGAGGTCGTCCCCGCAGTCACCGCCGGCGTCGCCGCCACGGCCTACGCGGGCATCCCGGTCACCCACCGCGAGGACGCCTCCGCGGTCGCCTTCGTCACCGGCCACGAGAACCCGGAGAAGCCCGAGACCGCGCTCGACTGGAAGGCGCTGGCCGCCTTCCCCGGCACGCTGGTCTTCTACATGGGCGTCAAGCGGCTGGCCGAGAACGCCGCCGCGCTGATCGAGGCGGGCCGGGACGCCGAGGAGCCCGCCGCCGCGATCGAACGCGGCACCTGGCCGGGGCAGCGCACGGTGAGCGCGACGCTGGCGACGATCGCCGGCGCGGTCGAGCGCGAGGCGGTCAGGGCGCCGGCGCTGATCGTGGTCGGCCCGGTCGCCGCCCGCCGCGAGGCGCTCGCCTGGCTCGAGCGGCGGCCGCTGCACGGCCGGCGCGTCGTCGTCACCCGCGCCCGGGCCCAGGCCAGCGGCCTCGCCACGACCCTGCGCGAGCTCGGCGCCGAGGTCGTAGAACTGCCCGCTATCCGGGTCGAACCGCGACTCGACTCGGACGCCGTCCGCGACGCGGTGGCGGCGCTCGGCGAGTACGCGCTCGTCTGCCTGACCAGCCCGAACGGCGTGCGACTGCTGTTCGAGGCCCTGGCCGAGTGCGCGCGAGGGGGCGACGGCGGGGAGTCGCCCGCTCGGGGCTCCGGAGCGCCCCGCGACGCGCGCGCCCTCGCCGGCGCCACCGTCGCCGCGATCGGGCCGGGCACCGCGCGCGCCCTCGCCGCGCACGGGATCGCCGCCGACGTCGTCCCCGAGCGCTTCGTCGCCGAGTCCCTGGTCGAGGCGCTGTCCGGAGTCGAGGTCGAGGGCCGCCGGGTGCTCGTCGCCCGCGCCGCGCAGGCGCGCGACGTCCTCCCCGACGCCCTGCGCGAGCGCGGCGCCGAGGTCGACGTCGTCCCTCTCTACGAGACCGTCCGCGAGCAGCCCGACGAGGCCGCGATCGAGGCCGCCCGGGGCGCCGACTACGTCACCTTCACCTCCTCCTCGACCGTGACCAACCTGACCGAGGCGCTCGGCGACCGCTTCCCGGCCGCCGCCCGCGTCGTCTCGATCGGCCCGATCACCAGCGAGGCCGCCCGCGCCGCCGGCCTCCGCGTCGACGTCGAGGCCGAGCGCCACGACGTCGCCGGCCTCCTCGCCGCCCTCCTCGCCGACGCGGCGCGTCCAGCCGATTCTGGGGGCGGGCCTGGCCAAGCAGATCAAGGACGCAGGGAGTCTGAATAGCAGCGCTATTCAGACGACTGAGGACGCAGAGATGCGCAGCGCCAGGGACGTCATCCAGTTCGGCTGGCCGCACCGGCACTTCGTGCGGACCGACTCGACCAATACGCGGGCGCGGGAGCTGGCCGCGGCGGGGGCGCCGCACGGGACCGTGGTCACGGCCGGCGAGCAGAGCGAGGGACGGGGGCGGCAGGGCCGGACCTGGAGCGCGCCGCCCGGTGGGGCGCTGCTCTACTCGACGGTCCTGCGGCCGCTCGAGGAGCGCCACATGACGCTGCCGCTGGCCGTCCCGCTCGCCGTCTGCGAGGCCGCCGAGCGCCTGGCGCCGGGGACCGAGTGCGGGGTCAAGTGGCCCAACGACGTCCAGATCGCCGGCCGCAAGCTGGCCGGCGTCCTGATCGAAGCGCGCCCCCAGAACGGCTGGGCCGTGATCGGCGTCGGCCTCAACCTCACCATCGCCCCCGACCAATTCCCCCCCGAGCTCCGCGAGACCGCCGTCTCCCTCCTGCCGGGTCCCGACCCAGCCGAACCCCCATCAGGGGCGGCTCATGCGTTGGCGGCGGCGAAGCGGGCGCTCGACGAGGCGCTGGGGCGGTGGGTCGGGGCGGAGCAGGAGGAGGTGCTCGCCGCGTGGCGGGAGCGGGACGCGCTGCGGGGGCGGGAGATCTCCTGGGAGGGGGGCTCGGGGGTCGCCGACGGGATCGACGACCGCGGCTACCTAGTCGTCGTCACCGACGGCGGCGACCGCGTCGCCCTCGGATCCGGCGAGGTCCACCTCACCGTCCGCTGAGCCGCGCTTCGCGCGCGGCTTCCCCTTGGAGCCCGATTTCCTCGGCTTCGATTTGCCGCCGGAGGACTTTTTGCGGCGCTTCTTCTCGGGCACGTCGCCGCCCCCCGGGGCCTTGGCGCTCTCCTCGTCGGCCGCGCCGCCGCGCCCGGGCTTCTTCTCCGCACGCTCGCCGCCGTTGTCGCCGCCGCCGTTGCCGTTCCCGCCGCCGTTGCCGTTCGCCTCGCCGCCACCGCCGCGGCGGCGCTTCTTCGACTTGCGGCGGCGCTTGCCGCCTTTGGGGAAGTTGCGCAGCAGCTCGCGGGCGACCGCCGACGGTTTCCGCGCCATCCGCATCCGCGCCCCGCGCAGCACCTCCTCCCCCTCGGGGGTGTGCGAGACCGCGGCGGCAAGCAGCGCCACCGCGAGGCGGCGGTCCTGTTTGCGGGCGGCGTGGACGAGGCGGCGCGCGTTGCGGCCGTGGGCTCGGCCGGAGGAGTTGACCAGCAGGCCGAGGAGGCGCTTGGTCTCCGGCCAGCGCTGCACCGCGTATTCCTCGTGCAGGTCGCGGGTGTAGGAGGCGAGCCGCCAGACCCACGCCTGCGCCTGGTCGCGGCGCCCGATCCGCTTGTCGACCAGCGCCTGCAGGAGTGTCTTCGTCCCCGCCCGCTTGTCCTCGCGGCTCCAGGTGCCGACGATGTCGATCGCGTCGTCGAAGGCGTCGGGGTCGCCCAGGTCGGCGATCTCGCCCAGCGCTTTCAGCCGCAGCTGCGCGTTGCGGTTGCGCTGCACGCAGGTCAGCAGGAAGCGGCGCCGCAGCTCTTTGGTGCGGTCGTTCTGCAGCATCGCCCGCGCCCGCCGCCAGCCCTGGGTGTTGACCCGGGCTCCGGCCAGCGCCGCCCACGCGTGCTGCTCGGGGTAGTCGAGGTTCTCGACCGCGATCCGCCAGATCTCCCGTTCCAGCACCTCCATCCGCCGCTCCTCGATGTCGGAGACGGGGACGATGCGGCGCTCGACCCGGACCTTGCGGCCGCGGCCGCGCCGCACCGGGCCGACCACGATCGCGCCGCCGCGGTAGATGTCGCGGTCGAGCAGGCTGTGCAGGGTGACGATCGTCTCGTCGTGGGTCGTGGCCGGGTGGACGAAGTCGAGGACCAGGCCGGCCTCCTTGCCCGGCGCGCGCCGCGTCACCCGGCCCACCCGCTGCTGGTAGATCCGCCGCGAGGCGGTCGGCGCCAGGTGCATGCAGATCGTCGCCCGCGGCGAGTTCCAGCCCTCGGCCAGCAGCATCGCGTTGCAGAGCACGTCGACGGTGCCGCGTTCGAAGCCGGCGAGGATTTCCGCCAGCTCGCGCTTCGGCGTCTCGCCGGAGACCGCCTGCGCGTTGATGCCGGCGTTGCGGAACGCTTTCGCCACGTTCTTGGCGTGCTGGACGCCGGCCGTGTAGACGACGCCGGGGACCTTGCTGAAGCGGGTCTTGTAGAGGTCGGCGATCGCCACGTTGAAGGGCTCCTGGTCGAGCAGCGCGGCCAGCTCCTCCTGGTCGAAGTCCTGGTCGACCTCGCCCTTGCGCAGCGGCACCTTGGCGATCGTCCGCACCCCCGGCCCCGGCGGGATCCGCATGCAGCGCAGCGGCGCGATCACGCCGCGCCGCGCCGCCTGGGCGAGGTCGAAGCGCGAGGTCTGGGTCGGGAAGAGGTCGGCGACGTGGCGGGCGATCAGCGCCCCGGTCGCGGTCATGCCGATGAAGACCGGCCCGTTCCATTCGCGGATGCAGGCGCTGGTTTTCTCGCCCAGCGCGGTGTGCGCCTCGTCGCAGATCACGATCGAGTAGGCATCGGAGGCGCGCTTGTGGTTGCGCACGAACCACTGGTAGGTCTCGACCGTGACCGGGCCGTCGGGATCGTCGCGGCCGTCGAGCAGGGGCGGGCGCAGCCGCTCCTTGTAGCCGCGGTCGGAGATCTCGCCGATGAACTGGTCGACCAGGTTGCGGCGGTGGGTGAGGATCAGGACGCCGCCCGTCTTGGTCGCCTCGATGAAGCCGACCGCGGCGACGGTCTTGCCGGCGCCGGTCGCGTGCTCGAACCAGAAGCGGCGGTTGGCGCCGGGGTCCTCGGGCGCCTCGGCGACAACCTCCTC
>Ga0210085_1000243_pt1:0-7500 | contig 24398 bp, 13 predicted proteins | sample China_Galinas_PW_5_FD_184866 | JGI IMG/M metagenome (GOLD analysis project Ga0210085, IMG submission 184866) | Wetland microbial communities from San Francisco Bay, California, USA, that impact long-term carbon sequestration - China_Galinas_PWC_D1... | ecosystem: Environmental > Aquatic >...
AGATCCTGCTCGAGGCCTGCCTCCAGGCGATGCGCACCGGGGCGATCGTCGCCATCCAGGACATGGGCGCGGCCGGGCTGACCAGCTCTGCCTTCGAGATGGCTGACCGGGGCGGCACCGGCATGCGGCTCGACCTCGAGACCGTTCCGCTGCGCGAGGTCGGGCTCGGGCCCTACGAGATCATGCTGTCGGAGTCCCAGGAGCGCATGCTGCTGGTCGCCCGGCGCGGCCGCGAGGAGGAGGTCGCCCGCATCTACCGGCGCTGGGGGCTCGAGGTCAGCCGCATCGGCGAGGTGACCTCCGGCGACCGGGCGCTGCTGGCCTGGCACGGCGAGACCGTCGGTGACCTGCCGGTCTCGGCGCTGACCGAGAAGGCGCCCAAGTACCGCCGGCCGGTCGAAGAGCCGGCCGATCTGGCCGCGCGCCAGGCGGACCCGGAGGTGCCCGAACCGGCCGATCCGCTGGGCGACCTCGCGCGGCTCCTGGCGACCCCCCAGCTCGCCTCGAAGGAGTGGATCTGGCGCCAGTACGACCACACCGTGCGTACCAACACGGTGCGCGGCCCGGGCAGCGACGCGGCGGTGCTGCTGCTCAAGGGAACGCCGGCGGGCATGGCGCTCGCGACCGACGTCAACCCGGTCTACTGCTCCCTCGATCCGCGCACCGGCGGTGCCCAAGCGGTGGCCGAGGCGGTTCGCAACCTGGCCTGCGCCGGCGCCGAGCCGCTCGGTCTGACCGATTGCTTGAACTTCGGCAACCCGGAGCGGCCCGAGATCATGTGGCAGTTCCGCGAGGCGGTGCGCGGCATGTCGGCCGCCTGCCGGGCGCTCGACGTGCCGGTGGTCTCCGGCAACGTCTCGTTCTACAACGAAACCGGCGACCGCTCGGTCCACCCGACACCGACGGTGGCGGTGGTCGGCACGATCCCGGACCTCGACGGGCTGCCGTCGAGCGGTTTCGTCCGCGCCGGCGACCGGGTGATCCTGCTCGGCGAGGACCGGCGCGAGATGGGCGGCTCCGCCTACCTCCGGCTGCTCTACGACATCGAGCAGGGCAAGCCGCCGGCGGTCGATCTGGCGGCCGAGGCCCGGCTGGCCGAGCTGCTTCGCACTCTGGTCTTCAAGGGCGTGATCTCGACCGCCCACGACCTCTCCGAGGGCGGCTTCTTGGTGGCCCTGACGGAGTCCTGCTTCGACCAGGGGCTGGGCGTGCGGGTCGAGGTGCCGCTCGAGGGGGCGGCGCTGTTTTCGGAAACCCAGGCGCGGGCGTTCGTCGCCTGCGCGCCGGAGCACGTCGACGCCGTGCTGGCCTCGGCCGAGCGGCGCAAGGTCCCGGCGCGCGAGATCGGCGAGGTCGGGGGCGATGAGCTCGTCCTGACCAGCGGCGGCGAGACGGCGGCGGCGCGCGTCGAGGAGCTCCACCGGATCTGGTCGACCGCGTTGCCCCTGGCCCTGGAAGGGTAGAGTCTCCACGGTTCGGCGGGCACGGGCGAGGATCGACGGGGACAGGGAGAGCGGAACGAGATCATGTGCGGCATCTTCGGAATCGACGGCAGGGCCGACGCGGCCAACTTCACCTACCTGGGGCTCTACGCCCTCCAGCATCGGGGCCAGGAGTCGGCGGGCATCGTCTCCTGGGACGGCGAGCGGCTCCATGTCGAGCGGGGCATGGGCCAGGTGGCGGACCTTTTCTCCGCCAAGGTGCTCCGGCGCCTCCCCGGCGCGCGAGCGCTCGGCCACACCCGCTACTCGACCGCCGGGACGAGCGTCATCGCCAACGCCCAGCCGATCGTGGTCAAGACCTGCCTCGGTCCGCTCGGCCTGGTGCACAACGGCAACCTGACCAACGGGGTCGAGCTGAGGAACGCGCTCGAGCGGGACGGGGCGATCTTCCAGACCACCAGCGACACCGAGGTCATCCTCCACCTCATGGCCCGCGAGCCCCGGGAGACGGTGGCCGAGTCCCTGATGGAGGCGCTCGGCCAGGTGCGCGGTGCCTACTCGCTGCTGTTGATCTCCGATGATTGCCTGATCGCCGCCCGCGATCCCAACGGGTTCCGGCCGCTTCTGCTGGGCGACCTGGACGGCACGCCCTGCTTCGCTTCGGAGACCTGCGCCTTCGACCTGCTGGGGGCCCGATCGGTGCGCGAGCTCGAGCCGGGGGAGGTGGTGGTGGCCTCGGGCGGAGCGACCTCGGACGTCCAGGTCTTCCATCTGGACCAGCGACCGGTGCCGACCCGCTGCACCTTCGAGCAGGTCTACTTCGCCCGGCCGGACAGCCGGGTGTTCGGCGACGCGGTTTCCCAGGCGCGCCTGGCCATGGGCCGCCAGCTCGCCCGGGAGTCGCCGGTGCCGGCGGACATGGTCGTGCCGGTGCCCGACTCCGGCCTCTTCGCCGCCTTGGGCTACAGCCGCGAATCCGGCCTGCCGTTCGAGCTGGGCTTGATCCGCAACCACTACGTGGGCCGCACCTTCATCGAGCCCAAGCAGTCGATCCGCCACTTCGGCGTTCGCATCAAGCTCAACCCGGTGCGCGAGCTGATCGAGGGCCAGCGGGTGGTGCTGGTGGATGATTCGATCGTCCGCGGCACCACCGCGCCCAAGATCGTCAAGATGGTGCGCGACGCCGGCGCGGCCGAGGTCCACGTGCGGATCTCCTGCCCGCCGACCGCCTGGCCCTGCCACTACGGCATCGACATGCCGACGCGCGAGGAGCTGGTCGCCGCCAACCACGACCTCGAGGAGATCCGCGATTTCCTCGGCGCCGACAGCCTCGCCTATCTCAGCCTCGACGGCCTCCTCGGCTGTCTCTCCGGCGCCGACGAGAGCTACTGCACCGCCTGCTGGACCGGCGACTACCGCGTCCCCATCTCGGCGGAAGACCGCCGCCAGGCCGAGCTCTTCCCGATCCGGGCCGACGACGGGGACGAGTAGGGGATCCCAGGCGGCCGCAGTGGGCACGCCCCGTCATGCGCTAGTTGAGCGGTTCACGTCAGCAGAGCGACAGCTTGTAGGGAAAATGGACAAGCTGTAGCCCCCGAGGCGAAAGGTTCGCCGGGAGCGGGTGGGGAGGCGCGGCCTCCCCACCCGCTCCACCCATTCACCGCCCGGCGCGGTACTGAACGGCTCTCGATGTCGGCCGCAACCCGGCCCGAGGCCCGCGAGCTTAGGAGCCCAGAACTTCTTCACGCGCTACCGTTCGAAGATGTACGTGGCTCACGTCGGCACCGCAGGTGAGAGGACCAGGCTACTGACACCGATCTCCCCGAACCATGTCGACCTTCTCCTCCTCTCACTCCCGCGTCTTGAGCCAGCCGGTCAGGCTGAGGCGCTCGCGGGTGGCGGGAAGGACTTCGTGGTAGAAGCGGTCGGAGAGGAAGGCGACGAGGGTGCCGCCGCGGGGTGGGATGTCGCGGGTGGGGCCTTCGCCCGCTTCGTCGAGCTCGTCGAGGGAGAGGCGGAGCGCTCCTCCCGCGTCGTCCGGCCAGTCTTCGTTCAGGTAGAGGATGAGGGAGACGGTGCGCGCGGCGACGGCGCGGAAGCGATCGAGGTGGCGGCGGTAGAAGGCGCCGGGCGGGTAGACGGTGAGGTGGGCTTCGAAGTCGAACAGGCCCAGGTAGAGCGCGGCGTTGGCTGCCTGGCGCAGGAGCTCGACGCGGGCGAAGTAGCGGCGCTGGGAGGGAGTGGCCTCTTCGGCGGTGAGCCAGAGGACGTGGTCGCGGCGGATCTCCGGGCGGATGCGCCGCTCGGCGCCGGCTCCGATCGCGGCCTGCTGGAAGTCGCCGTCTTGCCAGAGGTTCCGGCTCTCGGCGGCGAGGCGCACGACCTCTTCGGGCGGCAGGAAAGCCTCGTCGATCGCCCAGCCACGCTCGACCAGGCCGTCGACGATCGCCGCCACGGCGCGGTCTGGGGTGTCCTCGTCACCGGGAGCTCGCGGATCGGACATTCGGTCGCCCTCCAGCTCGGAGTATGCGACAGCGGGGGTCATTTCGGGAAGACGAGCTCTTAATTGGCGGGGCGGGGCCGCTCTATACTGCGAGCGTGAACCCTCGAGACAGCGTCGGCGGTTGTGCCTTCTGCGGGCAGGCCCGCGCCGTGCGGCGGCGATGACACGGGCTCGCTCCACCCGAGCCCAGGCTGTTGGGCGGACGTCGGGGCAGAAGTTGGGGCGCAGGCTGGCGCTCGCCCTGGCGGCGGCCGAGATCTTGTACCTGGTGGTCGCCAACGCTCTGCTGCTCACCCCGCTGCCCGAGCGGTGGGCCAATCTTGGCCCGCACCGGCGGGTGCACGTGGCCTGGTCGGGTGCCTGGACGGTCGTGCCGCCCTGGATTCACGCGTCGTCGCTCGTCGTCGAGCGACGGTCGGGGAACCGCCCCTGGTCGCTGACGCTGTCGCCGGTGACCGCGCGCTTCGAGCTGTTGCCGCTGCTTCAGCGCAGGCTCGCGCTCGGCGGTCGGGTCGGGGACGTGGAGGCCCGGATCGGGAGTGGGGGAGCCGAGCGCTCGGACCCGAGCGAGCCGCAGCGTCCGCGTCGGCAGCCGACGGGCTGGGGGTTGGAGCTGGACGGTGTGGTCGCCCGCGGGTCACACCACCTGGTGCTCGAGGAGCAGGGGCTGGAGGCGCAGGTCGACGGACGGCTCGAGGCGAGCCTGGACAGCCGCTTCGGACAGTGGATCGAGCTCCCCGCGGTGCGGCTGCGCGGCTCGGGGTTCGTCCACCGCGACGGCGTGTCGGTCCTGGAGCCGCTCGCGGTCGACGGCAGCGGGCGGTTCGTGCGCTTCGACCCCCGGGCGCGCTCGGCGGTCGACAAGTTGGAGGCGTTCGAGGGGGCGATCGAGCTCAGCGGCACGTTGCGCGAGTCCGGGACGCTGGGGGCGCGGCTTCCGGAGGGGGTCTCCATCGTGCGGGGCGGTACGGTCCGGGCGAAGCTCGACGTCCAGCGGGGGCGTCTGGTGCCGGGGACCGAGCTCGACCTCCTGGACACGCAGGCGCGAGCCGCCTTGCTGGGGTTTGTCGCCGACGGCAGGGCGCGGGCGCGCTACCGGGTGCGGCGGGACGGCGACGCCGCGGTGGGGAGCTGGGACGTGGAGCTTGAGAAGGTGGCGCTCCGCCGCGATCCGACCTCGTCGCCGGACGTGATCGGCTCCCTGCGGGTCGAGAGCACGGAGCGGGAGCCGTTCCTCCTCCGTCCGCCCGAGGGGGTGACGACGGTCTTCGACCTCCACGACGCGTCGATCCCCGACCTCGCCGTGCTCACCGACCTGATCCCTCCGCACGTCGACATCGCCTTCGAGGCGGGGCGGGGGCAGCTCCGGAGCCGGTTCACCGTGTCACCGGAGTGGACGGTCTCGGGCACGATGCAGGTCGAGACCACCGACCTGGTGGGGAGGGTCCTGGGGTACGAGATCCGCGGCGACGTGGACGTGGAGCTCGCGCTCGACCGCGGCGATCTCCAGGACCGGTCCTTCGACCTGCACGACGCCAGGCTGCGCTTTCGCGAGGGGCGACTGCGCGAGCTCAGCCCGGCCGGCGACCCTGAGGGGGCTGGATCGCCAGACGCTTCCTGGTGGGTGTCGGGCAAGGTGCCGGACGGTCAGGTCCGGTTCGGAAGCCCGCTGTCCCTGTCGGCGGCGACGACGCTCCGGATGAGCGACCTGCGGCCGGTCGTCGCGTTCCTCACCTACAAGTCCAGGATCCCGGGGCGCCTCGCCTTCGCCTCGAAGATCCAGGACGTCACCGCCGTGGCCCAGGTCGACCTTGACGCCGACGGACTGCGGATCACCGACGCCGCGTTGAGCAACGACCAGCTGGACGTTCATGGGAGCTTGAGGGTCGGCGACGACGGCGTCGCGGGACGGGCCCTGTTCGAGCACGGCAGGCTGGCGATCGGCGTGGCGGTGTCCGGTGACGAACGCGACTGGAAGTTGGGTGGAGCGCGAGCCTGGTATGCGTCCTCGCCTTCGGGCGACGCGATGCAGTGATCGAACGACCCCGCGCTTCTGCGGTCTCGCGACGGTCAGGAGCCCGGATCGGCCTGGTTCTTCGCGCCGCCCCGCCCGCGCCGGACGCGCCGAGGATGCCGGGGGAGGATCTCGAAGCGGTGGTCGGCCAGGTACCGTCCCAGGCCGAGGCACACCGGGAGCTCGGCGAGCTCTACTCCGGCCCTCTCGGCGATCCCGCCAAGGTCCGGGCCCACGTCGCGGCGGGACTATGATCGGCGGGTGTTCCGGATCGAGCGCCTGCCCCCCGACCTTCCCGTCAGCCGCGTCCGGATGGCCAGGTCCCTCCTCGGGCGGCCGCTCCACGAGGTCTCGGCCTACCGGATCGGGGACCTGCTGGTCGACAGCGGGCCACCGCCGACCGCCCGGCGGCTGGTCGAGTGGTGCCGGGACGCCACGGAGTACAGCCCGATCGCGCGGGTGGTGCTCACCCACCACCACGAGGATCACGTCGGTGGGGCGGCGGCCCTCCAGGAGGCGCTGGGCCTGCCGGTTCTCGCCCCGGCCACGGCGGTGCCGATTCTCGCCGAAGGGCTGCGCATGCCGCTCTATCGGCGGGTGGTCTGGAGCTCGCCTGCGAGGTTTCGGGCGTTGCCGCTGGGAGAGGAGGTCGTGGCCCGGGTCCAGGGAGACGAGCTCCGCTTCCAGGTGATTCCGACCCCGGGCCACGCCTTCACCCACGTCTGCCTCTGGGAGCCGAGCCGTCGCTGGCTGGTCTCCGGCGACCTCTACGTCCACCCGCGGGTCAAGTACCTGCGGCGGATCGAGGACGTGTGGGTTCACGTCGAGTCCCTCCGGCGGGTGCGGGCGCTCGAGCCGGAGATCCTGATCTGTGCCCACGCCGGGCTGGTGCGGGACGCCTGCGCCGCCATCGAGCGCAAGATCGCCTGGTGGAGGGGGCTGGCCGAGGAGGCGCGGGCGCTACGGAGCAAGGGTTGGAGACTCCGCCGGATCACCCGTCGCCTCCTGGGCCGGGAGGGGTTCCTGTTCTACGCCAGCTTCGGCGACTTCTCGAAGCGGAATTTGGTGCGGAATCTCCTCGACGGACCGCAGGCCTGACCGGTCCGACCGAACCGGTCGCAGATCGGCCGGCGTGGGGAGCGCCGGGTGGGGGTGGGGGCGGGCTGCGCGGGGGCGTCACCATCGGATACGCTCCACGCCATGACCGAAGACGCTTCCAGTCCCAAGAAGAGCGCCTACGCCGACGCCGGGGTCGACATCGACGCCCAGGACCGCGCGCTGGCCCAGGTCAAGAAGCTGGCGAAGAAGACGTTCACCGCCGGGGTACTGACCGAGATCGGCAGCTTCGGCGGGCTGTTCCGGCCGGATCTCGCCGGCCTGGAGGATCCGGTGCTGGTGGCGTCGGCCGACGGGGTCGGGACCAAGCTGATGGTCGCGCGCATGATGGGCGACTACTCCGGCGTCGGGCGCGACCTGGTGAACCACTGCGTCAACGACATCTTGGTCCAGGGGGCCCGGCCGCTCTTCTTCATGGACTACGT
>Ga0210085_1000243_pt1:12500-24398 | contig 24398 bp, 13 predicted proteins | sample China_Galinas_PW_5_FD_184866 | JGI IMG/M metagenome (GOLD analysis project Ga0210085, IMG submission 184866) | Wetland microbial communities from San Francisco Bay, California, USA, that impact long-term carbon sequestration - China_Galinas_PWC_D1... | ecosystem: Environmental >...
TCTAGTCAGTGGTAGTAGACGCGAAACGAGGTGATCTACCCATGGCCAGGGTGAAGCTGAGGTAACACTCAGTGGAGGCCCGAACCAGTGTCGGTTGAAAACGGCTTGGATGAGCCGTGGGTAGGGGTGAAAGGCTAATCAAACCTCGTTATAGCTCGTTCTCCTCGAAATAGCTTTAGGGCTAGCCTCGTGGATGCATCGCGGAGGTAGAGCACTGGATGGACTAGGGGCCCCACAAGGTTACCGAATCCAACCAAACTCCGAATGCCGCAGATGTGAACCACGGGAGTCAGACTACGGGGGATAAGCTCCGTGGTCGAGAGGGAAAGAACCCAGACCGCCAGCTAAGGTCCCTAAATATCAGCTAAGTGGGAAAGGATGTGGGGACGCTCAGACAGCCAGGAGGTTGGCTTAGAAGCAGCCACCCTTTAAAGAAAGCGTAATAGCTCACTGGTCAAGTGGCCCTGTGCCGATAATTCAACGGGGCTCAAGCTGATTACCGAAGCTGCGGATCTCGGACCCTTCGGGGTTCCGGGGTGGTAGAGGAGCGTTCCGTGGGCGTTGAAGTCAGACCGTAAGGACTGGTGGAGCGTACGGAAGTGACCCTGCCGGCACAAGTAGCGATAAAGCGGGTGAGAAACCCGCTCGCCGAAAGTCTAAGGTTTCCTGAGGAAGGTTAATCCGCTCAGGGTTAGTCGGTCCCTAAGGCGAGGCTGAAAAGCGTAGTCGATGGGAAACAGGTTAATAGTCCTGTACCACCTGTTGGTCGTTTGTACGATGGGGTGACGCAGGAGGGTAGCCCGGCCTGCTATTGGATGCAGGTTCAAGCGTGTAGGAGGGAGTGGTAGGCAAATCCGCCGCTCCACACCAAACTCTGAGGCGTGATGTCGAGGCCCTCGGGCCATAAAGCGGGTGACCCCATGCTGCCAAGAAATAGCCCCTAAGGAGACTGCCAGGTGACCGTACCGCAAACGGACACACGTAGACGGGGAGAGAATCCCAAGGCGCTTGAGTGATCCCTTGTGAAGGAACTCGGCAAACTGACACCGTAACTTCGGGAGAAGGTGTGCCGCCGGGGGTGATGAGCTTCGCGCTCTGAGCTCTTGGCGGTCGCAGAGAAATGGCCCAGGCGACTGTTTACTAAAAACACAGGACTCTGCAAAGTCAAAAACGACGTATAGGGTCTGACGCCTGCCCGGTGCCGGAAGGTTAAGAGGAGGGGTTAGCTGGCTTCGGTCGGCGAAGCTCTGAATTGAAGCCCCGGTAAACGGCGGCCGTAACTATAACGGTCCTAAGGTAGCGAAATTCCTTGTCGGGTAAGTTCCGACCTGCACGAATGGCGTAACGATCTGGGCGCTGTCTCCACAAGGGGCTCAGCGAATCTGTAGCACCGGTGAAGATGCCGGTTACCCGCGGAAAGACGGAAAGACCCTGTGAACCTTTACTGCACCCTGGCAGTGAACCCCGGTGCGTCATGTGTAGGATAGGTGGGAGGCTTTGAAGTCGGCGCGCTAGCGTCGGTGGAGCCACCCGTGAAATACCACCCTTGACGTAGTGGAGTTCTAACCGAGGTCCGTGATCCGGATCCGGGACATTGTCAGGCGGGTAGTTTGACTGGGGCGGTCGCCTCCTAAACAGCAACGGAGGCGCGCGAAGGTTCCCTCAGGCTGATTGGAAACCAGCCGCAGAGCGCAAAGGCATAAGGGAGCTTGACTGCGAGACCTACAAGTCGAGCAGGTACGAAAGTAGGCCTTAGTGATCCGGTGGTCCCGCATGGAAGGGCCATCGCTCAACGGATAAAAGGTACTCCGGGGATAACAGGCTGATCGCCGCCAAGAGTTCACATCGACGCGGCGGTTTGGCACCTCGATGTCGGCTCATCACATCCTGGGGCTGAAGCCGGTCCCAAGGGTTCGGCTGTTCGCCGATTAAAGTGGTACGTGAGCTGGGTTTAGAACGTCGTGAGACAGTTCGGTCCCTATCTTCCGTGGGCGTAGGAGACTTGAGAGGATTTGTCCCTAGTACGAGAGGACCGGGACGGACGAACCTCTGGTGCACCAGTTGTCGCGCCAGCGGCACAGCTGGGTAGCTATGTTCGGAAAGGATAACCGCTGAAAGCATCTAAGCGGGAAGCCCCCCTCGAGATGAGGTCTCCCTGAAGGCCCCTCGCAGACGACGAGGTTGATAGGCGGGAGGTGTAAGCGTTGCAAGGCGTTGAGCTGACCCGTACTAATCGGCCGTTCGGCTTGACCATTTGTCTTCACACCCGGCGGATCCTATTGCTTTTGACCCGATTCGGTTGCCAGAGCGCTCGCCGCTCTGAGCCAGATCAAGATCCTTCCAAGATCTTTGTCAGATTAGTTTCGAGTTTCCCGGTGACTGTAGCGAGGGGGAAACACCCGTTCCCATTCCGAACACGGAAGTTAAGCCCCTCAGCGCCGATGGTACTGCACTGGAGACGGTGTGGGAGAGTAGGTCGTCGCCGGGATTAATCTTCTGAAAGCCCCCGGGTGCCCTTGAGGTGCCCGGGGGCTTTCTCTTTTGCAGGCAGCTTCACCCGGCACGCACGGCCGCGAGCGCGGCACCGAGGAAAGCGAGTTGGAGGCGCATCTGGTCGCGCACCGCCATCGGGCGGATCCCTAGCCTGGCCACCGCTCGGTCGAGGGAGTCGCACCCCTCCTCGCGGTGGAGGCGGTGTGCCCAGGCCATGAATCTCCGTCGGCTCGGAAGGTCGGTCGGAAGCACCCCCGCCGTGTGCGTTCCGGCGATCCTCGACAGGTGGATCTCGCCCTCCTCGGATGCCGGGCTCGCCTCCGGCACCAGGAAGAGCGGCATCTCGGAGACGATTGTCAACGGATCACCGCCGAGGGCCCTGGCGAGCTCCATCGAGCTCGGCAGGAAGAGGGAGGCGGTGTGGAAGTCTCCCTGCTCCTCGAAGTACCGGCGCATCGCCACGGAGTCCGGGCGGGTGCAGAACCCGGCCTCGATCCGGTCGAACCCCTTCTCCCCTTGCCGGTCTACGTCGTGGAGGCGATAGCCCTCGCTCGCCACTTCGTCGGCCAGCCGCCGACGGAGAACCGCGGTGCGCTCGATCCAGGCGCGGTCGATCAGGAACCAAGGGCCCGCTCCGAAGGCCATCGAGTGGAAGCTGGCATGGAGCGCCAGGGGAGCACCCTCCGCCAAGAACGCGGCCACTCCTCGGGCCTCGGGACGAGCAGCAGAGGAACCGGCAAGGTCCTCGACCCGAGACGGGAAGCCGAACTCGAGGTCGTCGCCCGGCCGTTCCCGCACGACCGACTCGAAGTAGGAGGAGAACCTGTAGCCGTACGCCGCCACTCCCCTGGAGTCGGCGACCCGGACCGTGGAGCCCGGCCAGCCGGCGTTGACCGCGGCGCCGTCCGGGTTGATGTGCGGAACGATCCGCCAGCGCCACGCCGTGAGCAGCGGATGCCGTGGCTCGGAGGCCGCCAATCGGCCCAGGAAGGCGACCCACCGAGACAGAACCTCCGGACCGACCGGCTCATCGGCGTGGGCTCCGCCGATCAGGCTGACCGACCGCTCGCCGGCGCCGAAGGACCAGCCGAGGATCGGCCTTCCGAGGCGCGAGCGTCCGATCACCCGGCCGGGCTGCCGCGCCGCGCCCGGTGTCGCGAGAATCTCTTCGACCGGGAGCATGGCGCCTAGCTGGCTTCTCCCGGCCGCCCGGTACGGCCTCGCCGACCGGTCGGGGAGCGGGTGCCGGCGCCACGGTTGAATCTTTCCCGCGGCGGGGGCGTAGGATGGCACATGAACGCTTCACGCACCCCGCCCGGGGTCCGCTCCATCGGGAGGAAAATCATGAGGTCGACACTCTCCATCGCTGTTCTCGTCGCCGCCTTCGCCGCGTTCGGCTGCCAGATCGTCGTCGCCGGCGACTGCGAGCACTCCGCGCCGCGAGAGGCCACGCTCTCCGCCTCCGGCGCCACCAGCCTGGTCCTCGACGTCGGAGCGGGCAGCCTCACAGTCCGCGGCGTCGATGGCCTCGAGGAGGTGCGAGCGACCGGCACCGCGTGCGCCTCACGCCAGGACTACCTCGACGACATTCGGCTCTCCGGCGAGCGCCGCGGGGACACACTGTACCTGAAAGCCGAATACCCGGAGCACGTTACGGGTCAGGCCTCTCTCGACCTGAGCGTCGACCTCCCCGCCGGTCTCGACGTGAGCATCGACGACGGCAGCGGCTCGATCGAGGTCGACGCGGTCGGCTCGCTGGAGATCGAGGACGGCTCCGGCAGCATCGAGGTCCGCAGCATCGCGGGTGACCTGCGGATCAAGGACGGCTCTGGCGGCATCGACGTCAAGGATGTCCGCGGCGGAGTCGACCTCGACGACGGATCGGGCGAGATCGAAGTCCTGGGGGTCGGCGGGTCGCTACGGGTCGAGGACGGTTCCGGAGAGATGACGCTCACCGGAATCGGCGGCTCGGTGCGGGTGAGCGACGGCTCCGGCTCCTTCAACGTCCGCGACGTCGATGGTGACGTGGTCGTTGAAGACGACGGCTCCGGTGACATGGAGATCAGCGGTGTCGGGGGCAGCGTGACGGTCGACGAGGACGGCTCCGGCAGCATCCGGATCCACGACGTCCAGGGCGACTGCACGGTGCGCCACGACGGCTCCGGCTCGATCGACGTCGACAACGTGCGCGGCCGCGTCTCGGTCCCCGACTGACCCGGCTGACCGCGTTCGAGCTCACCGGGAGGGGCGAGCACGGCTCGCCTTCCTCCCGCCGCGCCGACCACCGCGCCGCCTGGACGCCGACCTTTCCCCGGACGTACACCCGGGCAGGAGGTTCATCATGCGCATCCATCGTCTCGGTCCGCTCGCCTCGTTCGCGGCCATTGCGACGCTGGCGTTGCTCGCCACCCTCTGGCCCGGGGACCCGGGAACCGCGCGGGACATCGCGCCGGTCGAGGTCGTCAACCTGCCCGAGATCCAGGAAGTCCAGGGCACCGTCACCGTCGGCAAACCGATCCCCCAGTCGCGGCTCGTCCGCCTCGGCAGCGTCATCGTCTCGCCGGTCGCTCGGGCGGACACCACCAGCCTGGTGGACGCGGGAACGGTGGCGACCGACGGCTTCACCCACGTTGTCCTGAGCCTCCGCGGCGAAGTCCAGGGCAAGCTCGCCAAGGAGGGAAAGGTCGGAGCCATCCTGCTGCCGGACGAAGAGCCGGTGGTGCGGACCTTCCAGCAGGCCGGCCAGTTCCAGTTCCCGCTCGAGGTCGCGAGCTCGGTGCGCGGCGCCGACCGGGGGTACTTCGCCTCTCCGCCGGCGCGCCACCCGCTCGCGTTTCCGGTCTACAAGGTGCTGCTCTACAACGAGACCGACCGCTCGGTCGAGGCCGACCTCTACGCCTACTTGACCAACTGAGAGCTACCGGATCTCCCCCCAATCCCTCGATCCCTTCGGGTGTCCGCGGGAAGCGGCTTCGAGCCGCGCGAGGTTCCTCGCGGTGGCACGGTTCGATGGGTTGCGATCGACCCGGATGATCTACTGGATCTCCCCCCAATCCCTCGATCCCTTTCCCGCCCTCCGGGGGGCAAGGGACGCCACCTCCCGGCTGGATCTCCCCCCAATCCCTCGATCCCTTTCCCGCCCTCCGGGGGGAAAGGGACGCCACCTCCCGTGCTCGGGCACTCGCGGGGCGGGATGCCCCCGCTCGGTCTTGGACTGCCAAGCTCCTGTGTCGATCCGTTCGTTGACTCAGGCGGGGATGGTGGGTGCGTCCTCGGACAGGGCCGCCGCGGCCAGGAGGACCAGGTTGATCCAGACCGTGTAGGCCATTCCCAGGTGGACGAGCTGGAGCCAGACCGGGGCCGCCAGGGCCACGTTCAGCATGCCCACCGCCAGCTCGACCGAGAACGTGACGGCCAGACCGAGGGCCAACCGAACCACCATCGGTCGCGGCTGAAGGATGCGGACGATCGCCGCCGCCGTGACCAGGTAGATTCCGACCGCGATGGCCAGGAATGGATGGAGCACGCGCAGGCGGACCAGGAACTGCGCCGTCGGCTGGAGCTGGGAGATGGTCGCCTTGTCCACCTGGGCCACCGGGTAGAGCGTGTCGCCGAGTGCCGTCACGCCGCCGCTGGCACCGAGGACGCACAGTGCGACGAGCCCTGCCAGCAGCACCCAGCCGACAGCTCCCTGCCCCTGGAGCCGGGGTGGGCCGAAGCTCATGCCCCGTTTCGAGGCCCTTCCCCAAGACCAGGCGGCGGTCAGGGCCAGGGCGCCGAGCAGCAGCAGGGTGTTGACCAGGTGGAACGCCATGACCACACCGCGCGCCACCGAAACGTTGTCGACCACCAGGTCGTAGCGCACCAGGGCGGCGCCGACCAGGGCCTCGACCACGGTCAGGGCCAGGGCGACGAGCGCTGCCGCGCCGACCCGGTGCCGCAGGCCGAACCGTCGGAGAGCCCAGATTGCCAGGGCGATCACCACCAACCCCAGCAAGCCGCTGCTCAGGCGATGGCTGAGCTCGATGATCGTCTCGATCGCGGGCGCCCGCGGGATGACCTCACCGTTGCACAGCGGCCAGTGGTTGCCGCAGCCGGCGCCGGACCCGGTGGCGCGGACGTAGGCTCCCCAGACGGCTACGAGCCCAGCGTAGACCAGAGAGGTCCAGGCGAAGATCGACAACGTGCGCGCTCGGTCCATGAAAGAGTCCCCCGTCCGTTTCCGCCGAGTCTATCCGGCCTTGCCGTGGCGCGGCATGACGCCGCTCCGTTGCGCTGTCTACCAGTCCAGCCGGGCCGCTCTGACCGCCCGAGCCAGTCGGGCCGGAACCCAGCCCCGCACCGAGCTGACGACGGCGATCCGCGAAGCCCGGGCGAGCGCGCTCCGCGGCAACCGGGCCTCGCGAACGACGCCGCGGGCGAGCAGCTCGGCACGGAAGGTTCCGGGCAGGAGGCCGCAGGCGAGCGCCGCCTTCGGCACGTCCCGCCGCGTCCGCTCCAGCGCTCGCTCGTAGATCCCTCGCCCGGTCGTCTTGTGGCGCAGCAGGACCTCTTCGCCGTTGATCGGCTCCGCCGCCTCCGCCAAGATTCTGGACCGGGACGAGGGGCGGCACGAGACCGCTTCGGTCCTGACGCCGCCGGCGCGATCCACCAGCAGCCGGACCCGGTGGTCGGCCAGCGCATGGCCCGACGAAAGCCGACGCTCGAGCGCATCGAGGCTTTGCCGAACCCGCGCCGGGTCGAGCGCGAACCCGAGCTCACCGGCCGAGCGGGTCAGGCGCTCCAGGTGGCGCCCCAGGAGAACGAAGCCCCGTTCGTCGGGCAGGGCGGTCGTCGGCGCAGGCGGCTCCATCGGCTCACCGCGTGCCGGAAAGCCCGATCGCGGCCGGAGCTCGGGCGCTGCCGTGGGCGGGCGCCACAGCAGGGTCTCGAGCAGCTCGAGCTCAGGCTCCTCCGGCGGCCGAGCCTGACGGCGCGAGCGCTCGCTCCCTTGGTTCCCATCGTCCTCACCGGTGTCGTCAACCAGCAGGCTTCGGAGCTCAGGCGACGCGCAGAGGCCGTCCCCTACCGCCTGGAGGATCAGTGCCTTGGTCCGGGTCTCCTCGAGCTCCCGCTCCGGCACCGAGTCCCAAACGATGCCGCTGCCGGTGCCGTACTCGAGAGCGAGCCCGGGACCGGCGCCGTCAGGCCGGGCGAGCGCCGTCCGGATTGCCACCGAGAAGCGGGCGTCTCCGCCCGGCGTCACGTACCCCATGGCGCCGGTGTAGATTCCGCGCGGCGTCGTTTCGAGCCCGGCCAGGATGTCCATGGTCCGCACCTTCGGCGCCCCGGTGATCGAGGCGCAGGGGAAGAGGGCCCCGAAGAGCGCCGAGAGCGGCGCATCGGTCACCGCTGCGACCTGGGAGGTCATCTGGAAGAGAGTCGGGTACCGCTCCACCCGGAACAGCTCTCGCACTTCGACAGAGCCGGGCCGGGCGATGCGTCCGAGGTCGTTGCGGATCATGTCGACGATCATCAGGTTCTCGGCCCGCTCCTTCGGTGACGCCCGGAGGGCCTCGGCTGCCGCCCGATCGTCGGCAGCGGTGGTGCCGCGAGGCGCGGTTCCCTTCATCGGACGGCAGACCACCGAGCGGCCGGCGCGCTCGAAAAAGAGCTCGGGCGAGGCGGAGCAGACGGCCAGGTCGTCGAGCTCGACGAATGCCGAATAGGCGCCCCCCTGGAGGCGGGCCAGGTGCCGAAACAGGCAGAGGGGGAGAGCCTCCCGGGGTCGGACCGCTCCGGCCGGCTCGTCCCGTTCGATCCGGTCGGGCGCGCAGGCCTCCAGCCGGCCGCGCAGCCGGTACGTCAGGTTCGCCTGGTAGGTCTCGCCGCGCGCGATCAGCTCGCGCACGGCCCGCACGGAGTCGAGATAGGCGTCGTCCGAGAGGGTGGGAGTCAGGTCCCGGACGCGGATCTCCATGGCGGCACCCGGGTCGCCGGCCGCCAGCTCGACCGCCGTCGGAGCCCCGAACAGGCCGAACCACGCCAGCGGGGTACCCGGCATCGGCAGGTGCGTGTGGAAGGCCGCATCGAACGCCGGCGCAGCCTCGTAGCCGACGAAGCCGACCGCCCAGAGGCCATCCGCGGCGCCCCGCTCGACGCCGGCGAGGACGCCGGGGACCTGGTCGACCCGGTCCGCGCGCAGCACGCCGACCGGGTTCTCGAAGCACCACCAGCCGGGTCCCCCGGCCCCCGGCTCTTCGCGGTCGGTCAGGCCGGTCAGGCCCCGGCGAACCAGGGCGCGCGGCGGGCCGCCGCCCTCGCTCCATGGAGAACCCGGGGCGCCCACCCGATCGCGTCCCCGGCGCAAGGTCAACCTACCCAGCCTCCCGTCCTCCACCCCCCGACCACTCGGGAGGCGGCGTCCCTTTCCCCCCGGAGGGCGGGAAAGGGATCGAGGGATTGGGGGGAGATCCAGTGGACCGCGTCCCTTTCCCCCCGGCGGGCGGGAGCTTCCTCTCGGACCCTGCTCAATCGATATACCCGAGAGCCTCGAGGTGCTTGCGAGACTCCTCGTCGAGCTTCGGGACGGGCAGGTCGGACGCCGCCTCGAGGCCGGCCTCCACCGCTTCGAGCCAAGTGCGCAGGTCGTCGGACATCGCCGCCTCGGCGCTCTCCTTGGGGTGCACCTCGTTCGGGTCTTCGGCCAGGTCGTAGATCCGTACGTGCCGATTCCTCAGGTCGAAGATCTCCTTGTGGGTGCCGTCGATCCGGCCCACCTCGAGCAGCCCGGCCTGGCGAGCGTCCGACGAGGCGTGATCGGTGCGCACGGCGCCCTTGTGCGCCTCGAAGTGGGTCACGCGCGCGGTCGCCGGTGGGTCACCGCCGTCGAACACCGGCGACCAATCGACGCCGCGGAACCCGTCCGGCGCCGGCAGTCCGAGCAGGCCGAGGACCGTCGGCGCCAGGTCGATGTTGAGAGCCGGGGTCTCGATCGTCCCCTCGGGAATGCGGCCGGGCCAGGTGAGCGACATCGGCAGCCGCAGGCCGTTCTCGAACAGGTGGCGACCGTGGCCCCAGTAGCGATGCTGGCCCAAGCTCTCGCCGTGATCGGCGACGAAGATCACCAGGGTCTGGGAAGGCGACCGGTGGTCTCCCAGGCGGTCGAGAAGCCGTCCCACCTCGCGGTCGACGAACGCGATCTCGGTGTCGTAGCGGTCCGCCTTCGACACGCCGCGGCTGGTGTCGATGCCGAGCCCGCCCGCCAGGTCTTCCCACAGCCGGTACGGAGCATGGGGCTCGACGTAGTGAACCCACACGAACCAGGGATGGCGCTCGCCGCCGTCCTCCTCGTACTGGTCGATCCAGTCGAGGGTCTCGTCGGTCAGGTCCTGACCGGTCGCCTCGGAGTTGAACAGGCCGAGCCAGCGCTTGCGGCTGAACACCTCGTGGTACTCGTCGAAGTGCTCGCCCAGGCCGGAGAGCTTGTCGCGCAGAGTCCAGTTGCCGACGAACGCCGCCGTTCGATAGCCGCGGCGGGCCAGCAGCTTGGGCAGTGACTCGAGCCCCGGACGCAGGCGGAGGCCGTTGCGGGTCGAGCCGTGTTCGTGGGGGAAGCGCGAGGTCAGCATGGAGCACAGCGCCGGGCTGGTCAGGGGCTCGACCGTGCGGGCCTCGTCGAAGCGGGTCCCCCGGGCCATCAACCGGTCGATCTGGGGGCTGGTCGGGCGCTCGTAGCCGTAGCCCGAGAGATGGTCCGGGCGCAGCGTGTCGACGCTGACCAGCAGGATGTCGGGAAAGCGGGGAGCCCGAGCGGCGCGAGCCGGCGCCGCCGCTGCGAGCAGTGGCACGAGCAGGGCCCCGATCAGAGCCAGGGTCGAGAGCAGGCCGTCCAGGCTCTCCGGGCGTCGGGTCGCGCGCAAGCCGGGCGCTGGGTCCGGTCCGGCGGGACTGGAGGCTCCGGTGCGTGGCGATGGATCAGCGGGTGGGAGGTTGGGAGTGTGATGTGAGGCTTCCATAGTGCGTCGAAGGACGATATCAAAGGCGTCGGAGCGGTTCGATCCAGGGCGTCGGAGCCGCTCGGGAGGGGCTCGCGGGGCGCCTCCGGTAGGATGGATTCATGATGAGTGCCATCGACGAACGCGGCTATGCCCACCCGGAGGTCCTCGTCTCCACCGAGTGGGTCGCTCGACACCTGGACGATCCCGGCGTGCGCATCATCGAGTCGAACGAGGATCCTCTGCTCTACGCCACCGGCCACGTTCCGGGTGCCGTCGAAGTGGACTGGACCCGCGACCTCAACGATCCGGTGCGGCGCGATTACCTGGACCGGGAGCACTTCGAAGCCCTGATGGCCCGGATCGGGGCGACGCCGGAGACGACCCTGGTCTTCTACGGCGACAAGAACAACTGGTGGGCCACCTACGCTCTCTGGGTCTTCCGCCTCTTCGGCCACGACCGGGTCCGGGTCATGGACGGCGGTCGCCTCAAGTGGAAGACCGAGGACCGCCCGCTCGTCCGCGAGGTTCCGGCGCCGCCGGAGACCGGCTATCCGGCGCCGGCGCGCGACGACTCCCGCATCCGGGCGTTTCGCGACCGGGTCGAGGCTCACGTCGCGGCCGGCGGTCGGCTGATCGACGTCCGCAGCCCGGAGGAGTTCACCGGCGAGCGTTTGCACATGCCGGACTATCCGAACGAGGGCGCGCTCCGAGGTGGCCACATCCCCGGAGCGGCCAACGTTCCGTGGGCTCGGGCGATCGACCCGGCCGACGGCACCTTCCGGGACGCCGCCTCCCTGCGCGGCATCTACGAGGGCGGAGCGGGCCTCTCCGGCGACGACGAGGTGATCGTCTACTGCCGAATCGGCGAGCGCAGCTCCCACACCTGGTTCGTCCTCACCTACCTGCTCGGCTACGAGCGGGTCCGCAACTACGACGGGAGCTGGACCGAGTGGGGCAACCTGGTCGGCGCCCCCATCGAACGATGAGGGCAAGGTGAGCCAGCGATGAGCGAGCTGCCCGAGCGGCTGGAGGAGACCCTGGCCACACTCGACCTGCTGGGCGACCGGGCGGACCGGATCGAGGCCCTGATCTCGATGGCCGACCGGTTCGAAGAGGTTCCGCCCGAGGTCGCGACTCGACCGTTCCCTGAGACGGCGCGGGTCCCGTCCTGCGAGTCCGAGGCCTTTGTCTGGTCGAGGCTCCAGGACGACGGCGGCCTCGCGCTCTACTTCGCCGTCGAGAACCCCCAGGGCATCTCCGCCAAGGCCCTGGCGGCGCTGCTCGAGCGAACCCTATCCGGCCTGTCGCCCGAGGAGATCGCGCGCGTGCCGCAGGAGATCGTCTACCGGATCTTCGGCCGTGAGCTGTCGATGGGGAAATCGATGGGGCTGATGGCGATGGTGGGAATGGTCCGGCGTCACGCGGA